>Ga0180436_10001207_pt1 | contig 25535 bp, 16 predicted proteins | sample SS_ome_2_FD_132434 | JGI IMG/M metagenome (GOLD analysis project Ga0180436, IMG submission 132434) | Hypersaline lake sediment archaeal communities from the Salton Sea, California, USA - SS_3_S_2 metaG | ecosystem: Environmental > Aquatic > Non-marine Saline and Alkaline > Hypersaline >... | reverse complement strand
TGTGCGATTCGATGGGTCAGCGTCAGGGTTTTGCCCGTGCCGGGTCCGGCCACAATAATAATGGACCCTCCTGGATGATGAATCACTCGGCTTTGGTCTCTATTTAGCATGAGCGTATTGGCAACGGCTGTCCTTATTAGGGCTTTCTTTTTAGGTACAACACCTGACGGGGTCGGATTCCTTTTGGGCCGATTATCTAGTCTGGTTGCAGGTGGTGCAAACAATCTTTTTTGGGCTCCCAATGCTTCCCTTTCCTGTCGGGTAAACAAACGGATGGTTCCAAATTGGCCATCAAATCCCGCATCAATATGAATTTTCTTCTCCCGGATCCGCTTAATCGCCTCTCCCAAGAGGGGAACATCGATCTTATCTAACTTTTCCGCTGACAGATGGTTTAATATATCAAATTCCGATCCCTCGCTTTCCAGAAGATCGTGATAGGCCTGCTGAACTTTTTTCGAATTGGATCCCACTCCCAGTAACTCGGATAAAATATCCGTCAACGGGATACGGTGATAAAAGGGATGATTTTTTTTAGGACGCGCCCCATCCGGGCGGTTGGCCAATTCCTCAACCCGATATAGTACACCCAGGGTCATGGGTTTATAACAAACCGGGCAGCGACCCTCTTTTAGAATGGTGTCCCGAGGCTCTGAACGATAGTTGCACTTCCGGTGACCATCAAAATGATATTTGCCTTCCTCGGGAAAAAACTCGATGGTGCCGCAGAAATGTTGGGGGTCTCCGGTTTTAATCGCCTTCTTTATAGCGGCATAGTTCAACTCGGTGTCAAAAATATTGGCCTCCCGGCCTAATTTTAAGGGAGAATGGGCATCAGAGTTGGATATGAGTGTGAGTCCGTCCAGATTTTCAACCCGCCAATTCATTTGCGGATCAGATGAAAGACCCGTTTCCACTGCAAAAATATGGGGTGTCAATTCCTCAAAACAGGCTTCAATGCTATCAAAGCCAGATTTGGAACCCAACATGGAAAACCAGGGCGTCCAGATATGGGCTGGTACCAAAAAATTATCCGGAGATGTTTCCAGGCTTATTTCCAGCAAATGTTTGGCGTCCAATCCCAAAATCGGCCTGCCATCCGAATGGATATTGCCAATTTTATCGAGGGTCTGATTGAATTCTTTTACTGTTTCGAATGAAGGAAAGAATACGAGATTGTGGTTTTTACGGGTTTTATCATTTTTTTTATAAATATTGCTGATTTCGGTAACCAACATGAAGCGTATTTCCCTGCGGCAGATGCGGGGTATTTGTTGGTCACATACCCTGGCAATTTCGGGTTTTAACCTGTATAAACCCGGTTCAGCCGGGATTAACTTCTCTTGTAATTCTGAAAACCAGGCCGGATGCGTTACATCGCCGGTACCCAAGACGGTAATGCCTTTGAGTTGGGCAGCGATATATAAATTTTCCAAATCAAGGTTCTTCGCCGTCGCTCTGGAATATTTTGAATGTACGTGAAAATCAGCAAAAAATTTCATCTTGTGTCGCTTGGCTATTCCGGCTATATATATTTAATCGTTTTATATTTATACACAATATATGGTATTGGGTATTGATAAATTGTTCATAATTATCTATTTATAAACAATACCAAAACAGGTGTTGAAAACAGCCTTGTTTTAGACGATCTATCAAGCCGTTATTGTCAAAGGATATACACCATTATAATAATATTAATAAAAACTTAAGAACTTATTATCCATATGAACAACCGATAATATTAATTATTATTTATATAAAGTAGGAAATACTTATGAAGATTACAATTAAAAAAGGGGATATCCTGGCAGTTCTTTCTAAAATTCAGGGCCTAACCAGTCGCAAAAGCAATTTGGCCATAACCGAAAATGCACTGCTGACGACCACAGATCAGGGTATTACCCTGATGGCTACCGATCTTGAAACCGGTATTGAAGGAAGCTATCCGGCCGTGGTAAATAAGCCCGGCGGAATCGCCATTAGCGCTCGAAAAATGTATGAAATTGTAAGGGAATTTCCAAAAGATGAAATCGAAATAAATGAAATTGAAAATAAGTGGATTGAAATCGGGAATGCGGATGTTCAATACCATATTGTGGGTATGGATCCAGAAGAATTTCCCGAAAATCCACAGGTGGATGAGATTACGCTTTTTGAAATGGCGTCTTCATTTCTGAAGAGAATGATTGAAAAAAGTGCCATGATCGGTGGAGCCACGGATGATAAACGAGCCCATATCACCGGGGTGTTATTGGAGCGGATTGAAAAGGATGATCAAATCAATGCCCGAATGGTGTCAACCGATGGAAGCAGGCTTTCGACTTTCGATTATGCCTTTGATCCGGAGGTTAACGTCCCTGAGTTTGAAAAAGTAATCATCCCCAAAAAAGGCCTGTTGGAAGTGGCCAAGTTTTTATCTTTGGAAGGGATCGTTCAGGTGGGTATTCAGAAAACCTATTTTGTGGTCAAAAAGGAAGCGGAAACAGTCATCATACGGCTTTTGGAAGGTGAATTTCCGGAATATTCAGAGATTATCAAAAAAGAAGTCGGAATGGATGTGGCCTTGAACCGCGCTGATTTTACCATGATGCTTAAACGCATGTCGATTTTATCCTCCGAAAATTATAAAGGTGCCGTTTTTGATTTTTCCAATGACCGTATTACCGTGAGCGCTACCAATCCGGAAATAGGTGAATCCAAAGAAGATATGGCCATTGAATTTCAACGTGATCCGGTTAAAGTGGCGTTTAATCCCAAATATTTTATTGAAATTCTAAATGCCGTAGAAACCGAAAAGGTCGTCATCAACATCGTGAATGAAGAGAAACCCTGTGTAATCGAAGGTGAAAATGATAATACCTATCGGGGTGTTATCATGCCAATGAGAATCTAATGACAACAAAATACGACGAATCGAGTATCAATGTATTGGAGGGACTGGAACCTGTCCGGCTTAGACCCTCCATGTATATCGGTAATGTGGATGTGGCCGGTTTACACCACCTTGTATATGAAGTCGTGGACAATAGTATCGACGAAGCCATGGCCGGGTATTGTAAAAATATTAACGTGACGATTCATTCTGATAACAGCGTCAGTGTGGAAGATGACGGTCGCGGTATACCAGTTGGCATTCATAAAACAGAAAAAATTCCAGCGGTTGAAGTGGTGCTCACCAAACTGCATGCTGGCGGAAAATTTGACAATGATTCCTATAAGGTATCCGGCGGACTCCATGGTGTGGGTGTCTCGGTTGTGAACGCCCTTTCTGCATTTTTGGAAGTGGAAGTCTACTCGGACAAGAAGGTCTACTACCAAACTTATGAGCGGGGAAAAAAGACCAGCGAGCTAAAAGTGATCGGCAAAACCCGAAAAGGCGGCACCAAAATTCATTTTTCACCGGACCCTGAAATATTCAATGCCGTAGAGTTCAGCTACGATATTTTGGTCCGGCGGATTCGAGAATTGGCTTTTCTAAATAAAGGGATCCGCATCAAGATTGTCGATGATCGGTCAGAAGAAGAAGATGAATTCATGTACAAGGGCGGCATTGTATCCTTTGTGGAATACATCAATAAACGCCATACCAGTTTGCACAAACCTATTTTCATCGAAGGTGAAAAGTCAGATGTGCAAATAGAAGTTGCCGTTCAATACAATGATACATTTAAAGAGAAGATATTCTCTTTTGCAAACAATATCAATACGGCCGAGGGCGGTTTCCATCTCATTGGTTTTAAAGCCGCCCTGACGCGAACACTCAATCAGTATTTGTCCAACGGAAATTTGCCCAAGAATTTAATTGCTAAAATTAGCGGTGATGATGTGCGCGAAGGGATTACTGCCATCATCAGTGTCCGCATTATGAATCCACAATTTGAAGGTCAAACCAAAACCAAGCTTGGCAACAGTGAAGTAAAGGGATTGGTAGAGTCGTTGGTCAATGAAAAACTGAGCATGTTTTTGGAGGAAAATCCTTCGATAGCCAAAAAGATCATTGCCAAGGCGGTGGATGCCGCACGGGCACGAGATGCCGCTAAACGCGCCAGGGATCTGGCCCGCAACAAAGGTGCTTTGATCGATGCATCTTTACCCGGAAAATTGGCTGAATGCCAGGTTTCGGATCCGGCCCAGCGAGAAATATTTTTGGTTGAGGGGGACTCGGCAGGCGGATCCGCCAAGCAGGGCCGGAACCGCAAGTTTCAAGCCATACTGCCTCTCAAGGGTAAGATTCTGAACGTAGAAAAAGCGCGGTTTGACAAAATATTACGCAGTGAAGAAATTAAAAATATTATCACGGCCCTGGGAACAGGTGTTGGACGGGAAGAATATGACATCGGTAAACTACGCTACCATAAGGTGGTTATCATGACAGATGCGGATGTGGATGGATCCCATATTCGAACCTTGTTGTTGACATTCTTTTATCGCCAGTTTCCAGAGGTGATCGAAAATGGGTATCTTTATATTGCTCAACCGCCTTTGCTTAAAGTCGGTAAAGGTAAAAATGAGCTCTATTTAAAGGATGAGCAGGCGTTTAACGACTATATTATAAAACGCGCCTGCCAAAAGCGCATCGTCACGTTAGGAACTGAAAAAGAACCGCTCACCAATCACCGCCTGATGATTTTTTTAAGCAATTTATCAGAGTATTATGCCATCCTGGCGAATATTGAGAAACGTGGGTATTTTGAGGACTTGACTGAAATCGTTTTAAAAGAAAGCATCATCAATAAAAAATTTCTGCAAGACAAAGAGCAGATGCAATCATTAAAGAAAGCCTTAGCGGAAAAGCAATATGATGCCGTTGACTTAAAATGGAATGATGATCGGGATGTGTATGAACTCACAGTGGAACCGAGACAGGAATTAAAAACCGAATTGATTTTGAACAATCCGTTCCTAACCGATATAGGTACCATCCTGATCGGCAAAGGTCTTGTGTACACAGCCGATTTTCAGAAAGCGCGCATCCTGGCCAAGAAAATATTCAGTTTAGACACCCCCCCTTTTGAAGTAAACACCGGAGATAAGGATTCGGACCCGGTTTTGGTTTTTGAAGATAAGAAGGCGCTATACCAACACCTCCTCGAGCAAGGTAAAAAGGGTATCAGCATTCAACGTTATAAAGGTTTGGGTGAAATGAATCCCGACCAGTTGTGGGAGACCACCATGAACCCGGAAAAACGGACGTTGCTGCAGGTGCGAATAGAGGATGCGGTGGAGACCGATGAAATTTTCACCATTTTGATGGGTGATGAGGTGGAACCCAGAAGAGAGTTTATTCAAAACAATGCCTTGGAGGTTCGCACGCTCGATATATAAAAATCTGATTTCGCTAAAGTGGTTTTGCGAAAGCGAAATCACTTTTTTATTTGTAAAAAGGTGCTGCGGGTCATGCCTGCGCCCACAGAATCGTTAAGGATTATTTTGGCAGAGCGCAGATTTTCTAAATTTTGATTAATGGGAAATCCTTGGATATTATCCGCCCGAAGTTCACCCCGGTCCAAATCATAAGGCAGCCGTTGCATACAAACCACCGAACAATTGCCGCGCGTATGGATGTTGGTAATCATTTTATTGGACAGATAATCCGCCACATCTTTTTTTAAATCCGTTTGACCGTTGTCTAATATTTTTTCGAGCGTCATGGGAATCATGGCAAAATTGGCCTGGTGTTCGATCAGCAAATCAACATCGTGAATACTGAGTTGGTTTTGCTTGAGCAGGTGGGTGATATGTCCTTTGGCCCCCCGTGTGGCATAGAGGAATACACCTTTTCCATTCATATCGCCAAAGATATCGTCTTCTGTGGAAAACGCCTGGATATAATCGGCAAAACATCCATGGGTCCGTGTGTGCGTGTCCACAATGCCACTCCGGGGTCTGACATACTTAAATCCGGTCCCTCGCTGAATGGCAATCTCTGCCGTCAGGTCGTTACGCAGATAGATGCTGACGATGGAACGGCACTTGCCGGATTGAATGTAGGCCCTGGCAAAAGTATCCACAAGCCGGGAGGACTTGGACAAGGTCATGATATCATAGGCGAAGGCGTTGATATGACGATTGTAAAACGCCAGGTTGCTTTTAAATCCGTGGGTGCGATGGTCATCGAAGTTCTCGGGAAACATGCGGACAGCCAACTCATGCTGCAGTCTGGCAGCCGTGGCGGGCACGCGACCATGCAGTTTGCCTAGCTGATTGTCGATAATTATCCCGTCTATTTTTTGATTACCATTTAATTCCAGAATTGATTGAGCGAGTTCAGAGATAAAATCATATGATAGGGTACAGTGGGTTTTTTCGATTTGAATCCTGCCGTCGTCTGGAACGCAACTGGTGGTGGTTTCGAGGGCGGTGGCCAAGGCATCATCACCAAAAATGATGTTGGCGGTGTCGAGCGGGGCAAAGGCCTTGGCCCGGTGAATATTTTCAGCCCCCACCACGATGGATATGTCTCCTTGTTTTAAATACCCGGACAACGTTAACATCAGCAGCAACTCCACGCTCACGTTGTAACCCGGACAGCCAGCATAAAGATCTAGTGGGATTGCCTCAGGGCACACGGCTTTAATAATTTCAAACGGATAGCGGATCAGCGGCCCGGGATCATATTTATCGTCGCCCACATTGGTTGCACCGACAATCATTTTTATTTGGTTGGGATCGATCTTGGCTGTGTCCAGCAGGTTTTGAAGGGCAATGCTTCCAATACGAACATCGTCCGGCGCGACCATACGCGAGCGGATACCGATACGTTCCTCAATGGTTTTTAAATTTACCGTTATGTCTCCTTTGAAAAACATGCCCTTATTTTCATAGATGGTGTTGTCTGTCAGCGTTCCGCCATTCCAGGCACCATATGCTTTGATTTCAAGAACGGATCTGTTTATCACTTTTTTCTCCAGATGGTCAGTATTAAAAGTGGAACATGATTTTATTTTCTAAATTAATCGGACCATTATCGTGGGAAACCCTATAACAGAAGTTTTTCGGTTTTCAATAGATGCAACCGCGTATTTTCTACTTGATTCAAAATGAGACAAATGTGATTAATAAGTAAATCAACGATAACTGGTTATTGTGCGGGAATGTAAAAGTTTTGTAAAACCGTGGTGCGCGATTTCATTTTCATAAAAACGTACAGGCCAAGCGAGGCGTTTAATGAACATTCACATGATCAAAGCAAGGGATTTGCCGGATTTATGGTTTCAGGCGGTCCATGATATTCTGGACGATGGCAAGCGATTCAATATCGATAGAGGCTCTTACGCCGGACAAACCCGCCTGGAGTATGACTATTTTATCGGACATATCCTACACCCCTATAGCGAACCGCTCCTGCCGGATATTCCGCCGTCTTGCGGCATTCCCAACCCGGTAGAGGAGGCCTATATTTACGGCGGTGAGGGATATGAACGATCCTATATCGAATATCTCATGACCGGTCATAAAGAACCGGGGGAATCGTATACCTATGGCGAGCGTTTGACGCGAGCACCGATAACCCGCAACAAACTGGCATGGTGGCAAAACGGAAATGAAGAAATAATTGATAAAAAAGAGGTGGACGGAAAGATCGTATTTGAAGAAGACGGCATCCTGTATTTAAATCAGATAGAGTGGATCATCGACACCTATAAAAAATATGGCTATCGAAACAATCAGATGGTTCTTCAGATTGCACACCCATCCGATATGACCCTGATTGACCCGCCTTGCTTACGGTCCATCGATACCCGCATCCAGGACGACCAGCTTAATTTCATTGTTTACTTCCGATCTTGGGATCTGTGGGGCGGATTGCCGGCAAACCTGGCCGGCATTCAGAATCTAAAGAGTTATATGGCCGCCGAAATCGGCGTCAAGGATGGCCACATGGTGGTGGAGAGTAAGGGATTGCATTTATATGGCTATGCCGAAGATCTGGCCAAATTACGCTGTTTGCGTGATGATTAGGTCCAATCATTGAAATGAGCATGTATACAATGGAAACCCACCAAAAGAAAATCATGGGATTATCGGAAGCCGTTTCGCGTTATGTGGCCGATGAATGCCATCTATCCATGGGCGGATTCACCATTAACCGCAATCCCATGGCCGCTGTGTATGAAATCATTCGTCAAGGCATTCAAGGATTGCATGTTTATGCCCATTCCAATGGCCAAGGTGTGGATGAGCTCGTGGGGGCCGGATGTGTGGCCAAGCTTGAAATAGCCTATGCCGGTAGTGGACGCTTTGCACCCACATGTATCCGTTTTAGAAAAGCTGTGGAGAACGGGACCCTTTTGGTTGAAGATTATTCTAATTATCAAATGACGCTTCGTTTTCTGGCTGGCGCCATGGGAATTCCGTTCATGCCCACCCGTTCCGGTCTGGGTTCCAGTATTATTGATACCTGGGGTTTTGATACGGCCATGCGCACATCTGATTCCAAGCTCCCGGATAAAAAGGTAGTCATCATGGACAACCCGTTTGTTGATTGGGCCGATGCCTCCCGGCTGGTCCTGGTTCCGGCCATCAACCCCGATGTCACCATCATCCATGTTCAACAAGCCGATCCGCATGGAAATTGTCGTATTCAAGGCTTAACGTTTGCAGATGTAGAACAGGTCAAAGCCGCTAAAAATATCATTGTTACCTGTGAAACGCTGGTGGCCACCGAACAAATCAGGACCCAATCAGACCAAAACCAGATTCCATCTTTTTGCGTGGATGCGGTCGTCCCCATACCCTATGGGGCCTACCCCACAGCCTGTTTTCAGCATTATGATTACGATCCCGTCTATTTAAATCGGTATAAAGAAGCGGCCCAGGATGAGGAGCGTTATAAATCCTATTTGCAAAAATATATTTTAGAACGAGACAACCATGAAGCACTATTGAAAATGATAGGCTCAGAGCAACTTGATAAAATTAAAGCAGATAAACGAACGGGCTATGCGGTGGGACTCGATCGCCGCTAATGATATTCCAGTATGTCTGGCGTAATGGGCCAGCTATGCTGGAATATACGCTTCCCACTTCCGCGGAAAACGCCGGGTATACACGTGAGGTTCTAAGTTATCAATAAAGATGGGAAATATAATGTCTGAACGCTACAGTTTTCGAGAAATGATGGCCATTGCCGCCGCCCGTCAGATTCAGGACGGGGATATTGTTTTTTGCGGTACCGGCATATCCATGCTGGCGGCCATGGCGGCCAAACATATCAGCGCCCCCAATAGCACTATTTTTTTTGAGACCGGTGCGATTGATTCAATCCTGGAAGAAGTCCCGCTCGCTGTCGCTGATCCGAGGGTCATGTTTGCAACCGCTGTCAACGGCAGTCTGGCAGATTCCTTTGCAACCATGCAAAATAAGCGCACGGGCAAACGGGTCGTCGGAATCATGGGGGCGGCTCAAATAGACCGTTTTGGCAATTTAAACTCAACCGTTATCGGTGATTATCATCAACCCACGGTCCGTTTCTCCGGAAGCGGCGGAGCCTGTGACGTGGCTTCTTTTGTGGGCCGCACCATCATTTTCATGCAGCACGAGAAACGGAAGTTTGTCCGACAGGTGGATTATCTGACCAGTCCCGGTTGGCTCGACGGACCCCTTAAACGAGAAGCGCTCGGCCTCAAACCGGGCGGACCATCAGCCGTGATAACCAACATGGCCATTATGGGGTTCGATTCCGAATCAAAAGAGATGTTTTTAGATGGTTTTTTTCCGGGGATCTCACCAGCCAACGTTCAGGCACACATGTCCTTTGACGTGGATGTGTCCCGCGCGGTTGAGGTACCGGCACCCAGTAGAAACGAGGTGCAAATTTTAAGGGACGTGTGTGATCCTCAGCGACTTATTTTGGGTGTATAAAATTTTATAGTAAAATCAAGCCATGCACTATGATGTTATTATAATCGGTGGCGGAATCGTCGGTCTATCAACGGCCTGGCAGCTAAAACAACGTAATCCTGACATGCGGATTCTGGTTCTGGAGAAAGAATCACAACTAGCCTACCATCAAACTGGGCATAACAGTGGCGTCATTCATGCGGGTGTTTATTATCAACCTGGCAGCTTAAAGGCCCGGTTTTGCAAACGCGGAGCAGCCCAAACCATCGATTTTTGTAAAGCGTATAAACTGCCTTATGAGCAATGCGGTAAACTGCTGGTGGCAACCGATTCCCTGGAATTTGAACGCCTGGCAGCCCTTGAAACCCGGTGCCGTCAAAACGATATCGAAACCCAGCGTCTGACGGAATCTGAGCTTCGCACCCGTGAGCCGTCCATTTTCGGAATCGGTGCCTTGTTTGTCCCGGCCACCGGCATTACTGACTATACAGCCATAAGCAATAAAATCGCCCACCTTTTCAAGGATCTTGGCGGCAAAGTAAGATTGGGCAGTGACATTGTGACGATTCAAGAACTCGGCGATCGGATTGATATCCAATTGAAATCCGATACCGTATCTGGTTGCCTTGTGGTGACCTGCGGGGGACTCATGGCCGATCGATTGGCCCGGATGATGCAAATCGATATTGATTTTGCCATCATCCCCTTTCGGGGTGAGTATTATCAGTTACCCCAAAGACACAATCATATCATCAAGCATTTGGTCTATCCGATACCAGATCCGGAGCTGCCCTTTCTGGGTGTCCATTTAACTCGGATGATCGACGGCTCCGTGACCGTGGGGCCCAATGCGGTCCTGGGCTGGAAACGGGAAGGGTATGCCAAGATCAATATAAGTTTGAGAGACATCTGTGAGATGGCATCATTTCCAGGGTTTTGGAAGGTTCTGCGGGCCAATCTAAAATCAGGAATAGAAGAGCTCCGGGACTCTATATACCGGCCAGGGTATCTGCGGCGAATCCAAAAATATTGTCCCCAAGTGCAGTTGTCAGACCTAAAACCCTTTCCTGCGGGTATCCGGGCCCAGGCCGTCATGACAGACGGCAGCCTGGTTCACGATTTTCTGTTTGCCGAGAGCCCGCGGTCGTTACATGTCTGCAATGCACCTTCCCCGGCGGCAACATCTGCGTTACCCATTGGCGAATACCTGTGCCAGAAGTTGGAGAATAAGTTTGATTTCTAATTTTGATGTGCTCGTAAAAAATCAAAATTCTCAAATTATAACTCGTTAACTTGTTAAAATTATTAAGAGTTAAATTTGAATAGTGCCGATTATCGGACTTTTTACGAGCCTATCAATTTTAGAATTCGATATTATTCGGCGTTCTGGGGAATGGAATCACATCCCGAATATTGGTGACACCAGTCAGTAACATCAGTAGCCGTTCAAAGCCCAGCCCAAAGCCACTATGGGGCACGCTACCATAGCGACGGGAATCAAGGTACCACCAGTAGGCCTCTTTGGGCAGTCCGGCTTCGTCAATGCGACGATCCAGTACCTCATAGCGCTCCTCTCGCTGGGAGCCGCCAATGATTTCACCGATATTCGGCACCAGGACATCCATGGCCGCTACGGTTTGGTCGTCATCGTTGAGGCGCATATAAAACGCTTTGATTTCTTTGGGGTAATCATAGACAATTACCGGCTTTTTGAAATGTTTTTCGGTTAAATAGCGTTCATGCTCGGATTGCAAGTCCTTGCCAAAACCCACCTCAAACTCAAAAGATGTTTTGGTTTTACAGAGGATGTCCACGGCCTCGGCATACGGTAGACGGACAAAATCGGAGTCGATGATGGTCGTCAGGGTCGTCATTAGACTTTTATCCACAAATCGGGCGAATAGTTCAATGTCCTCCTGACAGGATTTAAGAATATGGTCTGTCAAATAGCGGATCATTTCCTCACCCAAATCCATGTTGCCCTGCAGATCGCAAAATGCCATTTCCGGCTCAATCATCCAGAACTCGGCTACATGCCGCCGCGTGTTGGAATTTTCGGCTCGAAAGGTGGGCCCAAATGTGTATACATCTCCCAGTGAGAGCGCAAACATTTCCACCGCCAGCTGGCCGGAAACGGTTAAGTTGGCCTCTTTGCCAAAAAAATCCTGCTCATAATCCGGCTTGCCATCCTTGTTGGGCACTTGGCCTAAATCAAACGCGGTTACACGAAACAATTCACCTGCGCCTTCACAGTCAGATCCGGTTAGTATGGGCGTGTGGATATACCGGAAACCGCGTTCTTTAAAAAATTTATGAATGGCATAGGCCAACTCGGAACGAATTCGAAAAGCAGCGCCATATTTATTGGTTCGGGGTCGCAAATGGGCAATGGTTCGTAAAAACTCATCGGTGTGACGTTTCTTTTGGAGCGGATAATCCTCTGGTGCCAGACTAATCACATCAACCTTGGTGGCAGACAGTTCCCACTTTTGCCCTTTGCCTTGGGAGGGTATGAGATTGCCCCGAACCCCCACCGCCGAACCGGTGGTGAGGCGCTTAACCTCCTCGTAAGCGGGCAATGTGTCATCCACAATGATCTGGAGATTTTTCAGACAGGAACCGTCGTTGACTTCTAAAAAAGAAAAAGTTTTAGCATCGCGCTTGGTTCGTACCCACCCTTTTAGCAAGACATCGTCCCTGGGTTCTTCCGATTTTAGCAATTCGTTAATCTTAACTCGCGACATTTATTATTACCCCTTTATAGAAGCATTTAGATTTAAGGATAAAATTTGACGGTTTTGTAAGAAGTTCAAATTCAAGGCGTGCAAATTTTGCAACCATGAGGCGTACTTTTTGTACGTTGAATGTTTGCGAAATGAAGCACAACACAGAAGTTGGGCTTCTTAGGAAACCGTCATAGTTTTACGGTGATGTAATACCCTTGCCCTCCTCGTTGCACCAATACGACCAAGCTCTTTTTATGGCGACTTTTGATGATGGCCTTTGTAAAATCTTCCGTGTTTGCAATTTTTTGATCATCCAGCTGGCGAATAACATCACCGATCTCAACCCCGATCTCGGCCAGTTGGGAATTGGGATTGATTTCAGAAATCATCACACCTGTTTTGGCAGAGATCCGATGGCGCTGGCGGTTGAGGACAGAAAGGTTTTTGACCGATATGCCCAACAAGCGCCTCATCAATTCCGGTGCCCGGTTTTCTGGAAAAACCTTCGTAACCAGGGAAACCGATTTTTGTTGGGTACCGCGTTGAATGTTTATCTGGATCGTGGATCCCACCGAAAAACCCTTAAGCACCTGATGGTAATCTTCCATGGAACGGATGGGCGTATCGTTCATGGACAAGATGATATCTTCTTTACGGATCCCGGACCGTGTTGCCGGGCTGTCGGATTCAATTTGTTTAACCATCACCCCCTTACCCTGGGGGACCTTTAAATAATAGGCCAGCCCTTCATCGAGATTCTGTAGAACCAGTCCGGTCCAGGAAAGTACCACTTCGCCATATTGTATCAAATCGGTAACAATCCGTCGGGCTTTGTTGATGGGGATGGCAAAGCCGATGCCTTGGGCCTTGGCATAAATTGCGGTGTTGATTCCGATAAGATTGCCATGGATATTGAGCAGCGGGCCGCCGCTATTCCCGGGGTTGATGGAGGCATCGGTTTGAATGAAATCACGATAAACCACAGCCTCTGTCCGGATGCTCCGGTTCAGCGCACTGATGACACCAGTCGTGACGGTGTGGGAAAATCCAAATGGATTACCGATGGCTATCACCGTTTCACCGATCATAAGGTCTTGGGAATCGCCCATTTCTATCGCCGGCAGATCCTCTGGGGAGTCAAGCTTTAAAACCGCTAGATCGGAATCGGGGTCGATGCCGATGATTTGGGCCTGAAATTCACGCTCATCCTTAAGTACAACGGATACGGCTTGGGCGTGGGTGACCACATGCGCATTGGTTAAAATAAATCCGCGTTTACCATCGATGATGACGCCTGAGCCCAGGCTGGACCGTTTTTGGCGACGGTCATAACCAGGGTCAAAAAAATCCTTAAAAAAGGAATCGAAAAAAGGATCCATTCCAAATCCCGAAAAAGGGCTGGTTCGGGATCGAACCTGATACTCGGAATTAATATTGACGACCGCCGGAGCGACCTTCTGGATGGCTTCCACGATCGCGTCGCGACGTTCCACCTCATGGGCGCTGACGGCAAAAGGTAGCGTCAAAGCCAGGAGCCATATCCGGATAAACAGTTTGAAATCGAACGATAATTTTTGCATAATTACGATTCGTGATTGACGATTGCCACAAAGAGTCCAATCGTTATGTATCCCCGGGCAGGGATATGGTTAAGGTTTTCCAGGCGTAACAATTATAACAGCACAATTGACTATCTGCAAATTGAGCGCTAGGTTATACCCGACAAGTGATAACCTAATTACTTGAAAAAAGACCAATTTGGCAGACCAGGCATCGTTGTTCGCTAGCCTGTCTCTGGTTTTTTGGTGCTGAGCGAACCAAGTAAATAAGTAGGCAATAACCCGTAATTACGATTTGATCAGATTACATAACATGGCCATAAAAAGCATACAAGATATCTTACCGCTGGTGGATCACCCCAGTCGCTACCTGGGTACAGAGTTCAACGCACAGTCTAAAGATCTGGACGCGATTCAATTAAGAATCGTTTTGGCATTTCCAGACCTTTATGAAATCGGCACCTCTCACTTCGGTATGCAGATTCTGTATCATATATTGAACCAGCAACCAGAGATTGCCGCTGAAAGAGTTTACGCGCCAGCCGAGGATATGGAAGCCAGGCTGCGGGCATCCGATTTACCCCTGGTATCGCTTGAGTCCCGCAAACCCCTCAAGCAATTTGACATTATTGGGTTTAGTCTGCTTTACGAACTCAATTATACCAATGTGTTAAACATGCTGGATCTGGCAGGCATTCCCATGCGTGCTTCCCAAAGAACGGAGTCGGACCCGATCATTATTGCCGGCGGCCCTTGTGTCAGCAACCCTGAGCCGATTGCCGCGTTTTTCGATGCCATTGTCATTGGGGAAGGGGAGCAGGTTATACGTAAGATGACCGATATTTGGTTGCAACTAAACCAAGGCCATCGACCCGTTAAACAGCGGCTTCTGAAGCATTGGTCGCAACACGGCAGTGTCTATGTGCCTTCGCTTTACGACGTTTCCCTGGATGCCAGGGGGTTGCAGCGAATCCAAGCGAAAAGACCCAGTCACGGCCAACAAACAGCGCCCCCAACAATCAAGCGCGCCATTATCAGCGATATCAACAGCGCTGCGTTTCCAGGTCGACCATTGGTACCGTTTGGCAAACCCGTTCATGACCGCTTACGATTGGAGATCGCCCGGGGATGCACCCGAGGGTGCAGATTCTGCCAGGCCGGTATGATTTATCGTCCGGTGCGGGAACGTTCCATGCACAAGCTGCTGGCACTTTCGTCCCGTTGTTTGCAGCAGACCGGCTATGAAGATTTGTCCTTACTCTCCTTGAGCACCAGTGACTACAGTCAGATCTCGCCCTTGATCCATGGCTTGATGCAACGGTTTGCAGCGGAGCACGTATCCATATCATTGCCATCTTTTAGAGCGGGTACCCTGGCAACCGAACTGATGCAGGCCATACGCAAAGTTCGCAAAACCGGATTTACGATTGCACCCGAAGCCGGCACCCAGCGTTTAAGAGATGTCATTAATAAAAACATCACGACCCAGGAAATCGAATCAACGGTTCAGAATGCTTTTGGGGCTGGCTGGCGGGTGATCAAACTCTATTTTATGGTGGGGCTGCCCACGGAAACCCAGGCAGACATTCAGGGCATTGTGGATCTGGTGAACCATCTCAGGAAAATAAAGTGTGCCAACGGACACTATGGTAAATTAAATGTGAGCGTGGCCACGTTCATACCCAAACCGCACACCCCCTTTCAGTGGGCCACGCAACTGTCGCTGGCAGAGGCCAGAGACCGAATTAACTGGCTGCGGAGCCAGTTGCGATTACCGGGGGTACAGTTTAAATGGCAGAGTCCGGCGGTCAGCTTTCTGGAAGGTCTCTGGGCTCGGGGCGATCGGCGTCTGTCTGAGTTGTTGATCCGTGCTTTTGAACGTGGCTGTCGATTCGACGGATGGAGCGACCGGTTTGACTTTGACACGTGGCAGCAAGCATTCACGGCCGCCAACGTTGATGTGGATTTTTATATGCGTCGCCAAAAAAAGGTGTCTGAACCCTTACCATGGGATCATATTGACGTGCGCGTTGATAAATCGTTTCTGGTTTCGGAGTGGCGCCGGGCCCTTGAGGGCCGCCAGACCGAGGACTGTCGCCAGGGCGACTGTCAGCAATGCGGTGTTTGTGATTTTGAAACAGTATCACCATGTATATCCGCGCCTTCGGGCCAATTGCCGCAGGTATCAATGTCGCAAAGCCCAGTGTCTGTGCAACCGGGTTTCAAACTTGAGTTACGTTACACCAAGGAGGGACAAGCACGGTTTTTTGGTCATTTGGAATTAGCAAATATCATTACGCGTGCTTTCAGACGGGCTGATATCCCGATGGTTTATTCAAAAGGATTTCATCCCATGCCCAAACTTTCTTTTGCCGATCCATTGCCCATTGGAATGGTGGGGCTTGATGAGGTTTTTTTTGTGGTTATTTCATCCGAGATGTCCTGTGACGAGGTGGTCCGTCGGATGAATCAGGAGCTACCGGAGGGGCTAACCATAAACAGTTGTCAATTGGTAAAGCACAGACAGGCTTTGCATAGAACGGATGTGGATTATTATACCGTTGTGCTGCCGGATGGTGATTTTAACCAACACAAACTCCATCAATTTTTGCAAAGCAAAAAAATGGAAATCGATTACACCAATAAAAAGGGTGTATCCAAACGGATGGATTTAAAGGGTTCGGTTTTAAGTATTGATTTAATTGAACCAAACCGATTACAATTATCAATTCGAAATCATGGCGGAAAACGAATACGACCCGCAATGATAATGCAACGTGTTTTTGATTTGACAGACGATCAAATCAAACGGGCAGCTGTAATCAAAGGGGATCAGCATGTATAAACAAATCGTCATCAATGTTGCCGATCATGAAACCCGCGTGGCACTCTTGGAGGACGGGACCATCGCTGAGTTGTTTATTGAGCGCAACGATGGCCTCGATATTACCGGGAATGTTTACAAGGGCCGGGTTCAGCGCGTTTTGCCGGGTATGCAGGCAGCGTTTGTTGATATCGGCCTGGATCAGGCCGCCTTTATTTACGTGGACGATGTGCTGGGTGACAACCTGAAGGAAATGGCGCGTTATTTTAACGACGCAGAAACCCAGTCTCATCAAGAGGCGGCAGAATTGGCGCATGACGCCAGCGAGATTTCATTTGGGCTACAATCCTCGAATATCGAAGAGCTTATTTCAGAAGGGCAGGAAATGCTGGTTCAGGTGGTTAAATCGCCCCTGGGAACCAAAGGCGCCCGGATTTCATCGCATATATCCCTACCGGGACGTTTCTTGGTATTGATGCCGACATCCAATCATATTGGAATTTCGCGGCGGATCGAGGATCCGGTTGAAAGGGAGCGCCTCAAGGACATTGTGAGCGAGCTCAGAATTGACAATCTCGGCTATATCGTGCGCACAGCAGCCGAAGGCATTCGACAGGAAAAGCTATCCAATGAAATGAGCTTTCTGCGCAATATCTGGGAGGGCATCAAGAAAAAATATGAAACGGCCGCCTGTCCCAGTTTGATTCATCAAGAGCTATCGGTTAGTTTGCGAGCCGTTCGGGATTTGTTGATTCAGGAAGCGGAAAAACTCGTTATTGATTCCAGAGAGGGGTATGCGTCGATTCTTTCATTTCTCGATACATTTATGCCCAGCCTGAAGGAATCGGTGGAATGCTATGACGGCATGGAATCGATTTTTGAAGCCTACAACCTGGAAGGGGATATTTCCCGGGCCTTAAAACGAAAAGTATGGTTAAAATCAGGGGGTTATATTGTAATCGAACATACCGAGGCCCTGGTCGCCATAGACGTGAACACAGGCAGATATGTTGGAAAATATAATCTGGAAGAGACCATTACCAAAACCAACCTGGAGGCCGTCAAAGAAATCGCCTATCAGGTTCGCTTGCGGGATATCGGCGGAATTATAATTATCGACTTTATCGATATGGATAAAACATCCAATCAGGAAAAAGTGTTTAATGCCCTGCAGGAAGCCCTTAAAAAAGATCGCAGCAAAACCCATATCTTGCCCATGTCCGAAATGGGACTTATCCAGATGACCCGCAAACGGGTGCGCAAACCTCTGACGCGCTTGCTCTGCGAACCCTGCAGCTATTGCGACGGTGAGGGCTATCTGGTTTCGCGTAAAACCATCAGTTATAATATTTATCGCTCCGTATTGAAGGAAGCGGCCAATATGGTGGGCAACCGTTTTACCGTTCGGGTCAATCCCGAGATTGCCGAATTACTATACGGTGAAGAAAACTCCCTAATCGGATCTCTTGAAAAGAAAATCGGAAAACGGGTGGTTATATATCCCAACCCAAAATTTCACATGGAGGAGTATGATATCCTGGAAAGCATGTAGGTGTTGACAATTATAAAAAGATATGATTTTGTCCTTGGGTTAAACATATTGACATAAATTGTCACTGGAAAATTTTAGGCAAAAATTGAATATTGGTGTAAATACAAGCCAATACACAGCATGGATCAAAACCTGCGTATACGGGGTTGTCAACGAGTCGAAAAAAGATAAAAGAGGTGAGGTAATTACCAATGAAGCGAACGTTTCAGCCAAGCAATACAAAGCGTGCCAGAAAGCATGGCTTTTTAAAACGGATGTCCACAAAGGCCGGCAGAAGAATTATCAACAGAAGACGACAAAAAGGTAGAAAGCGGCTGGCAGTTTAGACGCGACCTCGTGTCTGTATCATCGATTTGTCAGAAAGGATTGATCACCAGGGAATTAGCTTGTTTGGCGGAATAAGAACTCCGATGGCTTACGGGAATATTTCTGTTGAGCAACTACGCATATACCAAGACGGATAGGCTACGAACACGAACTGAATATTTACATGTTTCTCACCATGGTAAAAAAGTGCAGAACAAGCACTTTTTGGCCTACTACCGTCCCAATAATGAGAATGCATCACGTCTTGGTATCACCGTAACAAAGCGGATCGGAAACGCGGTCACAAGGAACAGAATCAAACGAATTGTTCGCGAGTACTTCCGGTTGAACCAAAAAGCGGCGCAACCACATCTTGATGTCAATGTCATCGCGAAAAAATATACCGTGGATGTAACATCCGCAATTTTATTCCATTCCTTGAGCGACCTGTTTGCAAAGATTAAAAGGGATTGCCGTCATTAGGTATTTTTTTCTATTTATTATAAAGGTTTATCAATATAGCCTTTCCCCTGTTTTGGGACTACAATGCCGGTTTTGGCCGAGCTGTTCAGTATATTCTTATGAGGCCATTCATCGTTACGGCAGCTTCAAAGGTCTATCCCTTTCAATCAAGCGTATATTTAAATGCCATCCGTATCATCCGGGCGGATATGATCCCGTGCCTTGATCTGGCCCAGAAGATGACGGGTATCCGCACCCACGGTACTATTCTGCAAGATAATTCCGCAATCCAATCTGCTGCTGACTCGACAACCGGTGTTGCTCGTATCAGACTCGGCTAACACTCATTAGGAGATAATCATGGAGCAAGCTCGCGTATTGATTGCAATTGTGCTGTCATTTGCTGTTTTTTTTCTTTGGAACTTTTTCTTTGTGAAGGAACCGCCCTCTGGGGACCCGGCAACCGAACCGACAATACAAGAGCCAAGGCAGGAGACCGCAACGCCCATCGAAAAAGCTGCACCCGAGATCAAACCTGCAGAACCTCCGGTGATTGTTCAACCCGTCGCGCCCACCGTGACCCCAGGCGCGATGCCACGCGTGCTCCAGGTGGAATCGCCCTTGTATTCAATCGCCATTAGTGAACGGGGGGCGGTATTTCAAAGCTATGTTCTGAAAAAATATCGTGAAGAACTGCCGGACGAGGCCCCTTACAAGGAACTTGTGGATCCAGCTGCCAGCCAAGACATGTTGGGCTTGTCTTTGGCCGGCAAGAGTCTCCCGGAGCTGGATCAAGCGGTGTTTACGGCTCAGGAAAGAGCAGACAAACTATCGGTTTTCGACAGTGAGAAACAGCTGAACTTTCGCTGGGTATCAGAAACAGGCATTCAAATCGAAAAGCGATTTACATTTCAACCCGGTAGCTATCTGATTCAGGTGGCGGTGGTCATCCGTAACGGATCGGAACAGCCGATCATCGACAAACTTGTTCTGGGTATGAAAAACGACTCAGACTCGGAAAAAGCAGGTTATTCGTTCAGCGGCCCCAGCGCCATGATCGACAACAAGCTGGAGCAGGTAAAAGTAAAGAAAATAGAAGATCAAAGTGAATATCCTGGCAATATCAAGTGGTTAGCAATCGTCGATCGCTACTTCATGAAAAGTATCATGCCCAAGGAAACAACCCAGGGCATCATGAAACTGGCCTTGGACGATAACGGCGTGCTGGACTGTCGCTTTATCGGTCCTGAACGGACGATCCAACCGGGTACGCAAGCAATATTTGAATACGAAATCTTTTTTGGACCCAAGAGCATGGCGGTTTTAAAGGAAGCGGGCCATGATCTGAACAGAGCGCTTGATTTTGGTATGTTTGATTTTATTGCCAAGCCGCTCCTCTGGTTTATGAACTATATCTACAGCCTGATTCCCAATTATGGCATCGCCATTATCGTTATGACCATATTGATCAAAATCGTGCTGTGGCCACTGGGATCCAAAAGTTACAAATCCATGAATGAAATGAAACGCTTGCAGCCACTGATGGCTGAAATCCGCGAAAAATTCAAACACGATAAAAAGCAGATGAATCAGGAAATTATGTCCCTGTATCGGACCTACAAGATCAATCCCATGGGCGGTTGTCTTCCCATGGTTATGCAGATTCCGGTCTTTTTTGCATTGTATCGGATGCTTTATCAGGCCATCGAGCTTCGCCATGCGCCTTTCTTTTTGTGGATTAACGATTTGTCAGCACCGGATCGTTTGTTTAACTTTGGTTTCTCGATACCTTTTATGCAGCCACCTTATGGGATTCCGGTACTGACCGTCATCATGGGCGCCACCATGCTATTGCAGCAAAAAATGTCGCCCCCGCCTGGAGACCCGACCCAGGCCAAAATGATGATGCTCATGCCCATTGTTTTTACCGTTATTTTTATCAATTTCTCGTCGGGACTTGTGCTTTACTGGCTAATCAACAATGTTTTGTCTATCGGTCAGCAATATTACATTCAGAAAAAATATGCATAGTGATGGAGGCAGACCATGTCCCCTGTATTGGAATTCGAAAGCAAAAGCGTGGAGAAGGCTATCCAAAAGGCCAGTCAGGAACTGAATATTCCAGCCAGCAAACTTGAACACAGTGTCATTTCACACGGTTCCACCGGTATTTTTGGCCTGGTTGGCTCCAAAAAAGCCAAAATCCGGGTTGTTGTACCGGATAAGCTGTCTGAAGGTCCCCGCGAACCAGAACCCGAAGAGTCAACCGAGGAAACAGAACGCCAGGGGGTGGATTCCATTGTCGATGAGGCCTTCGGAAAAGTGCCCACCACCCACATTTCTGACGGTGATCTTACTCTCGGGAAAGAAGTTCTCCAAAAAATGATCGATTTGATCACCACGGAGGCTACCATTACCACGCAAACGGCCAATGGCAAAATCCTGTACGAGGTCAAGGGCGGGAATGCCGCCGTCCTGATTGGGAAGCGTGGTCAAACTCTTGAAGCCATGCAATATTTGGTGGAAAAGATTATTAACAAACAGAACCAGAAACGTATTCGTGTCGAAGTGGATGTGGAAGGATACTTACAGAATCGACGCGAACGGTTGGAAAGTTTGGCATTGCGGTTTAGCGCCAAGGCCAAGAAATCCGGCAGACCACTGACAGCAGGCCAATTTAACGCCCATGATCGCCGAATTATTCACATCGCCTTGAAGGAAGACCGCGAGGTACGAACCCACAGTGTCGGCGAAGGCTATTATCGCAAGCTTAAAATTTATCCCAAAAAGAAAAGACGCAAAAAATCCAACCCAAACCGTACCTAGATCATCCATGAATCAAGCCACCATAGCCGCGATTTCCACGCCATTTGGCAGCGGCGGCATCGGTATCATTCGCATATCAGGGGATCAGTCTCTTAATATCCTGGAATCGCTCTTTCGCAAAAGTGGTTCTGGCGGCGGCGAGGAATTTTGTGTGGCCGATCAGCTGGAATCCCACCGTTTTTACCATGGATATATTCTGGATTCTCAAACAGGGCACCATGTGGATGAGGTCCTGGTGGTAGCCATGCTGGGGCCCCGATCCTATACGCGGGAGAACGTCGTTGAAATTCATTCTCATTCCGGCCCGGTTGTGCTGGGCAACATATTCAAGCTGGTGATCAATAAAGGTGCAATCATTGCAGAGCCGGGGGAATTTACCCGGCGAGCGTTTCTTAATGGGCGCATCGATTTAACCCAGGCGGAAGCGGTGATCGATATTATCCAGGCCAAAACAGAGACGGCGTTACAGATTGCCAATCAACAGTTAAGCGGCGGGTTAACTCAAAAGATTGATCCCATTAGAGCGTCACTGCAATCGATCCGGGTGCTGATTGAGGCGAACATTGATTTTCCTGAAGACATGGAGGATAGTGTGCACATCCAATCCATTCAGAAGGACTTGGAGCGAGATGTTATCGCCAAAATTGATAAGATTCTAGCCGATTATCGGGCCGATCATTTTTATCGGGATGGTGTTAAAATGGCTGTTATTGGTCGGCCAAATGTGGGCAAGTCCAGTTTAATGAACCGGTTGATAAATCGTGATCGCGCGATTGTAACCGCCATACCCGGGACAACGCGAGATGTTATCGAAGAAGTTATTCACATCAACGGGCTTCCAGTGGTGATTATGGACACCGCTGGCTTGCATACCGCCCGGGGCGAAGTTGAAAAAATAGGCATGCAAAAAACCCAGGAATCCATCCGGGACGCAGAGATCGTACTCTTTATGGTGGATGCCAGTATGGAATTGTCACACGAGGACCGGGAAATTTATGCTCAAATTGAGAACAAAAAGCACTTAATCGCTTACAACAAGATAGATTTGATACCCCCAGACCGAAAAAATGCGATTCCACCAGAGTGGCAGAATGTTCCGCTTATACCGATTTCGGCCCTCAATGGTGAAAACCTGGAAGCGCTCAAAAAAACGATATGGTCCCTGGTTGTGGGTGAAAAGGGACTCCAACGGGAAATTGGCGTCGTACCGAATATCCGACACAAATTGCAGCTGGAAGCCTGTCTGGACGCTGCTCATAGGGCCAGGCAAGCGATCCAGGAAGCATTGCCGGCAGAATTGATTGCCGCCGACATCATGGCCGCCATTAATGCATTGGGGGCCATTCTCGGGGATCTCTATCCGTCGGATCTATTGGATCAGATTTTCAGTCGATTTTGTATTGGCAAATAGTGTTCCACGTGGAACAAGGCAATTGGGTGTGTATGGGGTGAATCATACGACCAAAATCGTGTATACGGTTTCACGAGGAAGCTAGGATTATCGCAAACCAGCACTGTTTCACGTGGAACAAAAGGAGTGAACCATGAATTTAGAACCCTTTTTTAAAAAATATGAAGACCTGTTAAAAATGGCGGATAATTTATTTCAGCAAGTTGCTGAAAAATATCCCCAGGAGGTTCGGTGCAAACAGGGTTGTTCTGATTGTTGTTATGCCCTGTTTGATTTAACCTTGGTGGAGGCCCTATACATAAAGCATCATTTTGACCGATGTTTTGATGGCGTGGCCCGTGAGAAACGATTGGACATAGCAAACCGTATCGATCGCCAGCTGTATAAGATCAAACGCAAGGCATACAAAGAGTTGGAATCTGGCAGATCCGAAGAAGAAATTTTAAATGAGCTCTCTGAAATTAAGGTACGGTGCCCGTTGTTAAATGAACAGGACCGCTGTGAAATGTATGCTCATCGACCGATAACCTGTCGGTTTTACGGCATCCCCACCTCCATTGCTGGCAAAGGTCATACATGTGGATTGTCGGGTTTTGTGGAAGGTGAGGCTTATCCAACTGTTAAATTAGAGATAATACAGAAGAAACTGTATGATCTTTCGGCTGAGATTGTCCAGGAGATAACGTCACGTTACGCCAGGATGGGAGAGATGCTGGTCCCGCTTTCCATGGCGCTACTAACCGAATATGATGAAGAATATCTTGGTGTTAAAGGCAAAGGCAGCGATTCAACGGCACCGGAATCAAAGGAAGCAAAAAACGGAACAATCTAGACTGTTAAGGAGTATCCGATGGGGGCGACGCCTGATCAAGAGCAACAGAGAAAAAAAGCCATATTTGATGCCATGTCTCCGCGGCGCCAGCGCCATATTCTGAAAAAAGGCTACGACCGTTGGGATCCGTTCCAGGAGCCCAAAGATCCAATCGATATCCGTAAGGATAAGAGCCAGCGGACGACGCAGATGCTGGTGCGGGAGTTTCTCCAGGAAAAAGACGCAGAGAGCTATAGTTCTGCTTTTGGCAGGGGGGTGCTGGAAATAGCGCTCGGAATCGTGAATAATGAGGACCGCTTTATCGGCATGTATGAATTTTCCGTTTGGTATCGAGACTTGCTGGTACGGGAGGGACACGAAAAGTAAAATTTGCTAAGGCTCTTTTAGGTTGTCGGGTAATAATAGTTTTTGATTCAAGACAGTGCTGAAGGAGTACCCCTAATTTTTTTGATGGACATATCATAATGAATCTGCCTCACTAGCGGAGTGCCCTGCCGGATTGGTGATGGTTCCCCAGCCGAACTTTGCAAACAGCCAGCCTTATTTCATCACCAATCCGGGGGGCACAAATGCATAATAGGATTGATATGTCCATCAAAAAAATTAGGGGTACTCCTTCTCGGGCTTCAGAAGGTTCTTTTGACAAGCGCTAGAGCGAATCAACGAAGTTGCAAATGGCCTCGGCTGTTTGTTGGGGCTGTTCCATGGGCACAAAGTGGCTGGTGTTTTCAAAGCACTGCATTTGTGCGTGCGGCACCTTGGCTTGAAAGCGTTTGGCGGCTGGTGCCAGAAATGTATCGGATTTTTCGCCATAAAGAACCAAAACCGGTTGGGTGATCTTGGGTAGATGGTGCCAGAGATTCGGTGGGTAAGCTGAGAAACAGCGCGCTTCCCAGGCGGGTTCACAGGACAAACGAATTCCGCCGGTATGTGTTTTATGGGTCCCGTCTTCCATATAGCCTTCCAGAAATCCTGCCTGCCATGTTTTAAACATGCTTTTAGATCGGTACGTTTTCAGTATGGTTTCCCGGTCTGGCCATGCTGGATTCCGCTTGGCGGCTCTGGCTGCAATGGGATAAAATCGATTTAGACGAGTCAGTCTGGCAAAATAGACAAACCCGGTGTAATAGAGCGGTAGAATGGTAGGGTCGATCAATACCAACGCCCGTATGTATTCAGGTTTACGTACTG
>Ga0180436_10001205_pt1 | contig 25541 bp, 31 predicted proteins | sample SS_ome_2_FD_132434 | JGI IMG/M metagenome (GOLD analysis project Ga0180436, IMG submission 132434) | Hypersaline lake sediment archaeal communities from the Salton Sea, California, USA - SS_3_S_2 metaG | ecosystem: Environmental > Aquatic > Non-marine Saline and Alkaline > Hypersaline >... | reverse complement strand
GACGCCACAACACGCGCTCCCGTTCATCTGCTCTGGCCCGGCCTGACAGGTCGGCCACCCAACGTGGTTTCCAGATAATGCGGAGGTTTCCGATATCGCCGGATATCTCTCGGTCGGAGGCACTCGATAGTGTGCGGCGCCGTCGGCGATATGGGTGGTTGCGTTGTCTCGATATCGCGATATCATGAGGGCATGACTAAGCAGACCACCGTCCGTCTCCCCGAAGACCTCGCTGACGATGCCGAGGCTGTCGCTCGCGTCAAAGGCACCAGCGTCAATGCGCTGATCGTTGATGCCCTCAAAGCGGAGATTGAGCGAGTCCGCCAGGACGAAGACTTCACCACCCGCGCCAAGCGACTCCTCGACCGCGACCGGGAACTCTTGGAGCGCCTCGCCCAGTGACTCGCTACGTCACGCTGGCCGAGTATTACTGGCTGGCTGAACAAGCCACCGGCGTCGACGCCGATACTCTCGCCATCGCGTCCCAGCCCGAGCTGGCCGACTCGGCGTTGCACGCCCCTCAAGCCGGGTTCGGTGATATCGAGTTCTATCCCGACCTCCATGACAAGGCGGCGGTATTGGTTTGCCGGCTGGCTTGGAATCATCCGCTCCCGGATGGGAACAAGCGGGCTGCCTGGGCGGCGATGGTGATGTTCATCGACCTCAACGACGGCACCTGGGAACCCGATCCGCCCGACATCGACCAAGCTGAAGCGGCCATGTTCGCCATCGCAGCCAGCCACGTCGACGAAACCTGGACCGCTACGTGGCTCAGAGAACGCGTCCACTTCATCGACCCAACCTGAGCGGATCGCCAGATACGTCGCAGTAGCGATCACTTCTGAGCGTGCTCGGAAACGACACTGATGCGCTCTGGCTCGGCTTCTGTGAGATCATGTGGCGATGGTGGGCCCAGATCACAACACGCTCGTTCTTCGGATTGCCCGGGAACGGCTCGGCTCACTCGGACTGCGACAGAAGGGCCGCTCACGCACATGGCTCGATGACCACGGCTGGTGGCTGATCGTCGTCGAGTTCCAGCCTTCGAGCGGGTCGAAGGGGACGTACTGCAATGTCGGCTTCGATCACCTGTGGTTCGAGAGAGACCATCTGGTGTTGGACCAATTCGAACGACTACCGGCAGCCGGTGGCCAGTTCATCCCCTTCAACCCGGAGGCTCCCCATCTGTTCGAAGCCGAGTCCGCTTCGATGGCTGACTCGGTCACACAGGTCATCGAGGAACGCCGACTTGCGCACGGGTCAAGTGACGCCGAAACCTTGAAGAGGTTGGCGCTCCGCAGCGGCGACCTCTATGCCGACTACGACGCTGGCGCTGCCGCAGGTCTCCTGGGATGGCGACAGGAGGCCGAAGCCGCTTTCGATCGTGTGCATTCGGCGGAGGAGCACGCACCTTGGGTCGTAGGCGTCAAGGACCAGGCGGCAAGCTTGGCGGGACTCCTCGACTCACCCCCGGCTCTGGCCGGAGAACTCACGAGGCGTGTGAATCAGACCCGGGCCGCTGTCGGTCTCGACCCGACACAGCCATCTTGGAATCCGCACATAGAAACTGATCGGGCACCATAACGAGCACCCCGCGGAGTGTCCGGGATCCTCACCGACTGCGCTCGCGAGTCGAATACTCCGTGTGCTAGGGCCGCGCGTTGTGGATCTGCGAGTCTGGGAACCCGGTCTGGGCTTGTATGCGTCAGAATGTGGATGATGAATGTCAGGCCTCGGCTGTTGCTGCTTGCTGCCGTGTCGGTGGTTTTCGCAGTCGGGTGTGAGGCCACGGGTAGTAGGCCTTCCATTACGGAGTCGGAGAGTGGGAAGGTGGTGGGCCAGCCGGTCGATGTCGAGTCGTTTCGTGTCGATGTCGCTGAGGGCGGTGCTGCTGTCTTTGTGGTGTCTGGGACGGTTCCGTCGCCCTGCTACGAGGCAGTAGTCGGCTTCGAGGAGCCGGACCGTAGCGGGGTCTTGGCCGGGACGGCGGAGTCGTGGTTGGATCCGACGTGCACTGCCGGGGAAGAGACCACTGCGTTCTCGGTGTCGGTGGAGCTGACGAATCTTGATCCTGGTGACTATGTAGCGCAGCTCGATGGAGGCCGGCAGGCGAGCTTCTCTATCCCGGCACGGCCTGTGGATGACACAGCGGTGCAGGGGTCATCGGGCAGCACTCAGTCGGGTGCGCCAGTGACGATGGTTGATTGGGCCGCCTACCCGTTCGAAGGCATCGTTCTGAGTTCCGATATTGTGATTGTCGGGACGATCGAGAGCGTCGACCCAATCACCAAGTGGAGCACACCCGACGGTGCTCTCGAGCCGACCTACAGCAGCGGCGACATGCCGGGTGGTCTGCCCGAAGAATGGCAAGAGATCACTGTCATCGTTGACCAGGTGATCGTCGACGCCCGAGGCTTTGTATCCACCGACCCGTTGGTTGTGCGCTATCAGGTAACTGAACCTGGCTTCGAGCCAATCGGCGTGTCTCGGCAGGGCGCTCAGGTACTCGTTTCCGCCTACTTCTCTCGGGTGCCCTATACAGATGGGTCGATCGTTGAGCAGCTGACCCTCGACCCCCAAGGCAGCTACCTGGAAACGGACACCGGCGCTATGGCACAACTGTTCAGCGTCGTCGACGGCCGCTACTACAGCGCACGGGTAGCGGGAGCCTCGTCGGGCTGCAGCCAGGCAGATCTCATAGCTTTCGACGAGCTTGTAGCAAGAGCGACTGACCCGAGTTCGGATGAAACCGATTGGCTCGGCTACGGAGACGAGGCATTCTCCTGTCCCGAGGCAGCCGAGGCCCCAGGTGAATTGGTGGTACCGCCCTGCCCCGACGATGCAGATTGCGCCCTTGGTTTTCTTCTCAACGATGTGTTCTACGCAGTGAGTTGTACTGCGATTCGGGAGTCGGCGGTCACCGACGACATAGTCGGCAGCGGTGATTTCTACGGCGATGATGTCACGGTCCATCGCATCGACAGAGTGGACGATTCAGTGATGGTCGCTTTCAGCGCCCCGGGCGGTTTCTGCTCGGAGAACGACCCGGACGAAAGGCACACTCCGTGGAGCGTGGCGTTTGCCGCCGGGGCCGACGCTGAGCAACTATCCAACGCAATCTGCGAAGTTGGCGAACTCTCCGCAGCACAAAGACTGGCCGACCGATGCCACCTCGGACAAGAACTCGTAACCTGCGGATCAGGGCCTGCGTTCCCGCCTGATGTCCTGGACGACTTGACGCTGTACCCAGTATCCACTGACAGCTTCGGGGCCGATGTTGCCGCTCTCCTTGGCACAGACGATCCCGACGAACTTGTCGGCTGGCACGTGATCATCGAGGAACAGCAGAGCGACGGGAGCTACATCCAGTTGCTGCTTCGTCAGGACCCCAACAGCGGTGAGCTGCAGTATCTCCTCGACGGTAGCGCCGACCCCTTCAGCGCCCCGCGGCGATGCGAGGTCGAGGAGCTCGACTAGTCCGACCGCGCTATCGGGCTACCTGGGTCGGTAGATGTCTGCCCGGTGGTCGATGTAGATGACTCGAACTGTCCTGCGGGTTTCGTCGATCTCGTAGACAATGCGATATGCCCCGACTCTTGCGGAGTGAGGTCCGGCTAGGTCGCCTCGCAGTGGTATGCCAACCCGTTGTGGGTTCTCGAGTAGTGGACCAACAAGGTAGTCCAGGACTGCGAGGGCAATCTTCTCGGGGAGTCGATCAATAGCTCGTCGGGCCGGCCCGGCGACGACCAGATCCCAACGTGGTTTTGTCATGCCGTCTTCGAGCGGAGTTGGGTACGCAGCGTCTCGATTTCGTCCATGGTGACAACATCGCCACTGGCGATGGCAGCCCGTCCTTGCTTGATCTCGCGCATGGCCGCCGGATCTGAGAGGATGGCCAGCGTCTCTTCGATTGCCTCCAGATCGTCTGTACTGAGCACAACCGCGACTGGACGTCCGTTTCGTCGACGACTTGGGCTCCGGTACCGGTTTCGGGCTTGGCCGGTCCGGGCGGTCATCAACATGAGTCTCGTCGGTGGTGCATTGGGAGTCGTGACGATCGGCAAGCAGCTCATCGGTCTTTCGTGACCGATGGCGGGGGCTGCGAGTGTTGGGGTTCGAACAGTTGAGCTGTATCCCATCGGGCGACCGCAACGGACGCAACACAACGCAGGCGGCCCCTGTCGGCGCCCCATGCGTGGGACAAGAAGGACGGATATGATCGAGAGTTGGCGAACGAGCTGTTTGAAGCGGCTCTGGCTTTGAACGACATGGACACGTCCGGCGATAGAGGCGAACGGTGCCGGTGGGCTCACGAAGGCAAGGGAGAATGATGAAGGGAATCGTCCAACGTGGGTTCGGTGAGCCCAGCGAGGTATTGACAGTCACCGACGTCGACACACCTGAAGTGGTCGATGACGAGGTGTTGGTCCGCGTCCGTGCTGCCTCGATACACATTGGGGCCGTCTACGGCATACGGGGGTACCCGAAGGTCATGCGCCTGATGTTCAGGTCGCTGCTGCCCAAGAGCGGCGTGGTCGGAACGAACATCGCCGGGATCGTTGAAGCTGTGGGCGCGAACGTGACTGAGCTGCGGCCGGGCGACGAGGTGTTCGGTTCGGCCAAGGGAGCCTTCGCCGAGTATGCAGTGGCGAAAGCCGAAGCGTTGGCGCTGGTACCGGACAACCTCACTCTGGACCAAGCCTCGGCGGTCGGAGTGTCTGCGTTCACCGCTCTTCAAGGTCTCAGGGGCCGTGGCGACCTCCAGGAAGGTCAGAAGGTGCTGATCACCGGAGCTTCTGGTGGTGTAGGCACCTTCGCCGTGCAGATCGCCAAAGCGTTCGGCGCGGAGGTAACAGGTGTCTGCAGCACCCGGAATCTGGACATGGTCCGGTCCATCGGCGCCGACCACGTCATCGACTACACCAAAGAGGACTTCACCGAAGGCGGCCCGAAGTACGACCTGATCTTCGACAACGTCGCCGCGCACTCACTGAAGGACATGAGACGTGCCCTCACTCCCGACGGGCTGCTGCTGGCCAATGGCGCACCTGCCCCAACGGGTTGGTTCGGCGGACTCGGCCATCCCCTCAAAGTCGCCCTCGTGTCCATGTTCTCAAAACAGCAGGGAAGCCCGTTCCTGTCGAAGGAGAGCAAAGAGGACCTGGCTACTCTGAGAGAACTCACGGCGACGGGCAAGATCGCCCCGGTCATCGACCAGACCTTCCCATTCGAGAAGGGAATCGAGGCCATCAGCTCCGTCGGAGAAGGCCACAACCAAGGCACGAGCATCATCACCATGTGACCCCCTCAACCGGAGTGTTCGGGGGTGCCGGCGGACACGCGCCGCCGGCCTGGACTCCTATGGGATTCTGAAGGGATAGGCCTCGTACTGCTGGGGAGTGAGATCCAGGAAGTTGTTCGTATACGAGTTCACTATGAACCTCACGAGGATGACGACGGCAAAGGCCACGAATCCAACGCCGTAGTCGATCGGTGTGAAGAGCGGGAGCAGGAAGACCCAGAAGGCTGCGTTGTAGACGAACCGCACGAGCCAAAGAGGTTGCGGGAATCCCTGTTTGACCGATACATAATCAGGTGTGTGTTGGCGCAGCCATGCGAACCGCACGGTCGTGTGATACTCGATGACCAGTCAGAAGAACGCCCCAAAGACTGCGAGGCCGATCAGTCCACCCCTTTCCACCCACAATGCGGTGGAGAAGGCAGCGACGACGTAGATCAAGGTCGGAATCCCGAGGCCAAGTGAGAGCAGGTTGTTCCAGCGCACCGTCAAGAACGTGTCCTTTGTCACTGGAGTTCCTTTCAGCGGTTGATTGGCGCGTAACGGCCTACGGCAGTCCACGAAAAGGAACCAAACTATACCCGGCGGTGACGAGACCACCATCTGCAGTTCATCGTCCGTGTCGGACCCGATGGAGCCGCATGCGGCCACTCCGCGCCACATGGCAACCAGCAATGATGGTCGATGACCGGCGTTGACACCCGATAGTGTCGACCGACACCAGTAGTGGTCCACATACCCGAGGTCGATGAACCGCCCGGTGGCGACATCCAGAGGCTCATCGGCGCCTCGATGTCAACCGGGCCGACATCGGTCAACAGCTTCATCGGCCGAGTCCTGTTCCGAGAGTTCGAGCCCTTCTGTCTGCCGCTTGGTCATGCTTGCGATAGCCAAGATGCTCCGACATCTCAGGGTCGAGCCCGGCCTCCAACACAGCCTTGGTCAACCCCGCCAGCAGCCCATCGGGGCCAACCAGTTCGACACCTTCGTTCTTTGCTCGTTCGGCCAGTTCCTCAGCAAGCTCCTTGTCCTCCCGCGATCTCCTCACGGGCTCTGTTGTTGGTGCCACTGCCTGTCCTTTCCGCCGACCCCCAGGAGCGGGTCAGCATCACAGGCCAACAGGCATTCACAACGGATTCCGGACAGTCCCCCACAACAGCAGTTGCTTCGCGTAGATTGGGCTTAGTACGCAGTTGCTCTGATGGACATCCCCGGATCGTACAGTCCCGGGAGAAGGCGAAGGTGTCGGGGAGCCTTCCAGGATCGAGGAGGAGATTGTGAGACGAGCTAATACGATCGTGCTGGCGTTTGCGCTCGCCATCGCCGGTCTGGGCGTCGCGGCCCCGGCGATGGGAGCAGGCCCCTTCACGGACGTAGATGCCAACAGCATATTTGCCGATGACATTTCGTGGTTCGGCGACCAGAACATCACCCTGGGCTGCAACCCGCCCACGAACGACCAGTACTGCCCTGATGACCAGGTCACCAGGGGACAGATGGCGGCGTTCTTTGTACGGGCGCTTGGGCTAACGGAGACAACCGGCGGCACGGACTTCACCGACACCGACGGTATCGTTTTTGAAAACGATATCTTGAAGCTGTCGGCGGCCGGCATTACCAAGGGCTGCAATCCGCCCGCCAACGACCAGTTCTGCCCGAACGAGTTCGTGACGAGAGCCCAGATGGCGGCGTTTTTCCGTCGCGCGATCGGTGGATCATTCGATCTGACCATCGCCCACATGAACGACCATCACTCGAACCTCGAGCCGCGGTCGCAGACACTGCTGCTCGATGGTAAGGAGACCGACGTCGAAACCGGCGGATTCGCTCGAGTGGTGACCAAGTTCGATCTGATCGAGGAATCGGCCGAGAACGTGATGAAGGTTCATGCCGGTGACGCCATCACCGGAACCCTGTTCTACACGCTGTTCGCCGGTCAGGCCGATGCCGACGTTATGAACGAGGTGTGCTTCGACGTGTTCGAGTTGGGGAACCACGAGTTTGACGACTCGGACGCCAATCTCGCCCAGTTCCTCGACTGGCTGAACGAGGGAGGCTGCGGAACGGCGACTCTCGCCGCCAACGTCGTCCCCGCTGCCGGCACTCCGCTGGCCGACGGCTATCTCGAGCCCTATACGATCGTCAATTACCTTGGTCGCAAGGTGGGCGTGATCGGGATCGATTTCGCCAACAAGACGAAGAACTCGTCGCAGCCACTCGCGACCACTCAGTTCTTGGACGAGGTGGAAACCACCCAGAAATACGTTGACGAACTAGAGGCCACGGGCGTCGACCACATCGTGGTGGTGACCCACCACGGGTACGACAACGACCAGGCGCTGGCGGCTGCCGTCGACGGGGTCGACGTCATCATCGGCGGCGACTCCCACACGTTGTTGGGCAACGGATTCACCGCCTTTGGGCTCGGACCGGCCGGTCCTTATCCGACCATGGCGACCGACGCTGGAGGCGACCCGGTGTGCATCGCACACGCCTGGCAGTACTCGGAGATGGTCGGCCAGCTCGACGTGACCTGGAATGAAGACGGAGTCGTGACCGAATGTGGCGGCGCTCCGACCCTGCTGCTGGGCGACACGTTCACCAGAGAAGTGGGCGAGGACGACGTGGAGCTCACCGGTGCCGACCTTGCCGCCGTTTTGGCGGAGATCGGGGGGACACCGCTGCTCGAGGTGGTGGAACCGGATCCCGCTACCGCCGCCATCATCGCCGACTACGCAACCGAAGTTGACGCATTGGCCGCAGAGACCATCGCCACGTCGAACAGCCACTTCTGTCTGGAGCGGATCCCCGGTCAGGACTACCGGGTCTCGCCCAGCTGCCCTGCCGGATACGGAGCAGCCAACGGTGGTGACGCCCAGCAACTGGTGGCCCAAGCGTTCCTGGCTCGAGCGTTCGCGGCCGACTTGTCGGTCCAAAACGCCGGTGGCGTCCGGGTCGAGATCGAGGTGGGCGATTTCAGTATCGCCGATGCCTACACAGTACTGCCGTTCTCCAACACCCTGGTCAACATGGAGCTGACCGGACAGGAGATTGTCGACGTGCTCAACGAGGCGTTCACCTACGCCCTCGATCCCACCGGGTCGACCGGTGCCTATCCCTACGGTTCGGGCATCCGCTGGACTACAAATTTCAACACCGGTGAGATCACCGATGTCGAAGTGAATCCACGCAACGCCGGGACGTGGGCAGCCATCGACCTGACGGCCACCTACACCGTGGCGACGAACGACTTCATCGCCAAGGGTCAGGACGGCTACGCAACATTCGGCGCGGCCTGGGACGCGGGCCGGTATGTGGACACGTTCATCAACTATGCCCAGGGGCTCATCGACTATGCCGAAGACGATGCGGCGGGTGTCCTCGAGCTGCCCACGGACTACTCGACGAACGCGGTGATCGGCACCTACAGCCCGTAGGCACCGTTCCTGCAACGTGAGCGCATCGGATTCCGATGCGCTTGCGTAGCCAAGAAAGCAGGAGGGCGGCCCCCCATCGGGCCGCCCTCTGTGTTGCCGCCTATGACGTGCCCGGCGGGCCCGTCGTTCCAGTCCTTGGTCGGGCTGGCCGGATTTGAACCGGCGACCTCTTGACCCCCAGTAACCAGAAGCGCCAAGAACGCCCATGTCAGCGCGTCGCCGGACCCTTAGATGAGTCACACTTCACTACTGTTTCGAAGCCGGCCTCGAATTCGCAGACCATCGCTGCAGTACTCCACGCGGCGGCTTGTCTTCGTCCTATCGGCCGAGCAGATCAGGGCAGTCTCGTCCGCCCCGCTAGTGATCGAACTGACTGTGAACGAGGTCATTGAGCGCTCCAATGCGAATGTGTCTGTTTCCGGCCTATGCGAGCAGCTTTCGGCTGAAGCGGTCACCTCTTTCGATGAGCATGCCGAGCGGAGTGCCCTAGCCTGAGAGCGTCGTAGCGCGTGATCGCGGAGACGCGTGATGCAGGTTGCTGTTCGGAGTGCCACGTCTCTGTTCCGTGCACGTCGGATTCACTCCAGGTCGGCCGCGAATCGAGCCAACCCGTTCTTACCCGGGTCGGTGTCCGTCCTCGAGTTCGCCGGCCCCGTCGGAGACATCTTCAAGCCCTTCGACGCGCTCGGCGATCAGTTCCTCTAAACGGCCGGTGGTCTCGTAGGGGCGATCGGTGAGCAGGTTGACCACGCTGGATTCGGGATCTTCGGAGATGGCCTGGTGCACGGCGATGGCCATGCCGGTAAGCGGTACCGCCAGGAAGGCCCCGACGATACCGAAAGCCACGCTACCGACACCGATAGAAAGGAGGATCAGCAACGGGTGGAGTGAGAGCGCCTTCTTGAAGACGATCGGATGGAGGACGTTTCCCTCGAACTGCTGCACGCCAACCACCACCGCCAGGATGATGAGGGCGTCGGCAACGCCTCCGCTCACCAGTGATACCGCTACGGCGAACAGTCCGGAGATGAAGGCGCCGATAATCGGGAAGAACCCGCCGATGAACACCAGGAGCATCAGAGGCAGAACGAGCGGGGTCCCGACGATAGCCAGACCGATCCCGATGAAGACCGCGTCGACAAGTCCCACAATGGCGAGGCCGCGGATGTAGCCCGACAGCGTTCGCCAGGCAGCCTCGAGACCGCGTCGGGTGCGGTCCGGGTTGGGCACCCGCTGCAGCAGTCCCTGGTATGCCCGATCGCCGTCCTTCAAGTAGAAGAAAGCAACCAGCAGCGTGAGGACGAGACCCGTCACAAGCTGCAGGGCAAAGGTTGCTCCACCCAGCACACCGGTGGTGATCGATCCTGCATTGTCCTGGATCTGAGCAATCGCATCGTCGATGTAGCCCTGAATATCGGTTTGCGACAAACCGAGCGGGCCTTCGCTCAACCATTCCGTAACCGAATCCACCGATTCTTCCAGTGCCTCGCCGAGCGGCTCGATTCCGTCTGCGAAGGACGGAACCAGGAAGAGTGCGAGCACGGCAACGACCGGAACGAGACCAAGGATCGCCCCCCAGGTGGCGAGGACAGGTGACCACCCACGCGCCTTGAGCCGCTGGACCAGTGGGCTGAGCACGGACGCTACGAACAGACCGAGGATTATCGGCAGTACGACCACCTTGACGATGGCCAGAGCACGGAAGGTGATGTAGACAGCGGCGAGCAACAGGAGGTAGCGCCAGCTGAATTCGGCGGCCTTCTTCAGCCACGCCGGGGTCGAGTCATTCATCATGTCGATAGCATACGCAGCAAGAGACTCGACAGTGGCGGGGTCAACGTGGCGAGGCCGTCGCCGAATACGCCTGGCGTTGCACTAGCGGATGGAAGCAAGCCAGTCGCCGGTCCGATGGACCTCGTTTGCCTGGTGCCCGATCACCTCGCGAAGCTGCTTCGGCATGGCCAGTTCGAGGGTGTCGTGGTATTCCTGGCGGATGGCTCGGTTCCCGAGGCGACACACCCGAAGAATCGCAGCCTTGTCCCCGTGAGAAACTGCGGCCCTCGCTTCGAGCCGCAAGGTGAGGAGCTGGACTTCCCCGTTGCGCGGAACACCAACCTGCTGCGGCATGCTTGCAGTGATTCTGTCCAGGGCTGCGGCGAATTCATTTCGGCGATCCGCTATGTCCTGCATTCGTGGCGCAAGGGCATCATCGTCGATGCCGTCGGCGGTGACCCGCCATGCGATTGCCGCATCGCGGAGCACAGCGATGAGCCGATTGCATGCCGAGAAGGTGTCCGATTCGAGGGCAATCCTGGAGAGTGGCGATGCTTGCCGAGACGGCGAGACCGGGATGGCGCTCTTTCCTCGGTGCGTATGTGGGTCGTTCCGGCGACTGCCCATGATCGAGGTTGGATCCTTTCCCATCGTTACCCCGTTTCCTTCGTGAGCAGCCAGTCCCCGCTGCGCGCATCGAGAACTACGTAGGCATGATCGACGGTTGCCGCCTCGGCCGGAACCGGCTCTGGTACAACCGGTCCTGCGACCGGGATATCCAACCCGGAATAACGGATCAACCAGACAGGGCGATTGCGGATGAGCGGATCAGCCTCACCCCTGTCGCTGATCGTAAGCTCGACCAGGTAGGCAGTGGCCTCGGCTTCCTGGTAGCGGTCCCCGTACTCGCCATCTGCGATCTCTATCGCCCGGCTGCGGGGGATGGCGTTGTCGATGTCTACCGGACCTGTCTCGAGCCCGGCGGCACCGATGTCTTCGGGCAGGTCCAAGTGGGGTGCGGGGAAGAGGGGATCATTCGAGGCGCATCCGCCGACGGTCAGAACAAGACACAGGGCCGGCACGATGAGCACCTTCAACATGCTGACTCCTTTCCTGGCACGCCGTCCTCGGCGGGCATGGCCCTGCTTGCGTGCGTCTAGGCCCATGGAACCACTGTCGAGTAACCCGCAGGTTGTGCCGAGGTCAACGGCTTCTCAACCGCATACGCTTTGGGCGACTACGGCCGGGGAATGACCGCCAGCTCTCGCTACCCCTTCCGCGATGCGTGGGCAAGCTCTGGGTCGTGCCGGAGCGTTCCTTCAATAACGCGTGCGACAGCCTTGTCAATGTCTGTCTCGGATGTGAGGATCAGGTTCAACCCGGAAGCCAAGACCCGCTCGGCCATCGGAGTGCCCATTCCGCCGGCGACAACAGTGTCGCAATCCTCGATTGGTACGAGCTTGGCGTCGTGACAGTGGCCGCAGCCACTTTGGTGTTCCCGAGCTGGTTGGTTGCCAACCTCGACAACGAATCGTCCCTGCTCCTGGAGATCCGAAATCTCGACGACGACATATGACTTCACATGTCCGAAGTGCTTTGTGATCGTACGACCGTTCACCGTGGCGAACGCCACTTTCTGCTTAGTGTTCATCGTGGCGACACTAGCGCGTTCTGGTCCTTTTCCTTCGCCGCGGGTATTAGTTCAGGAGCACTACTAGCACCCAGATTTTCCGCCCTTTTTGCGCGATTCGGATGCTACGTTGGAAGGAGGTGAGCCATTGTGTCCGAAGAAACTCACTGGACGGCTTCTTGGATTGCCACGGGCCTCACCATCGGGCAGATCATTTTGTTGTTTTGGCTCGGCGGAGGGGATATCCCGTGGCTTCGCTACGTCGGTTTTACCTTGTGGGCGCTCGCAGCAGTGTTCGGCTGGCTTCCCATCTACCAATTCAAGAGACGTGGAGGCGTCGCCAGAGGTGAGAGCTACATCAAGACGACCCGCCTCGTTGATAGCGGTCTCTATGCAATCGTCCGCCATCCTCAGTTCGTGGCGTGGCCGCTGATGAACGTGGCGGTTGCCCTTGTATCGCAACACGCGTTGGTGATCACCATTGGTGCTGCCGCATTCGCACTGTCGATAGTCGACTTCCGTAAGGTCGACGCTCGCAACATCGAGAAGTTCGGCGACGATTACCGAGAGTACATGGCGAGAGTGCCGGGCTGGAACTTCGTCGCCGGACTCTGGCGGTGGGGACGTCACAAGGCTCGGCCGAATCGTCCCTTCATCAGCTAGCGATCCTCGGGCTGTGGCGGAGGACGGTCGGCGCTACTTCTAATGCTCGATGTGGATGCATTCGCCCTGGCACTCGTCGGCGGCTTCCCAGACGAGGCTTTCCAGCTCGTTCGGAACCTTGGCCTTGCCTTCGGCCCCCTGCGGATTGCCTTTGGCATTTGCGAATACCGTATCCCCCTCACAGACGTACGCGAGACCGTCGCTGAGCAGCACGAAGACCTCTGGGGAGATCTCTTCGCAGAGCCCGTCGCCCGTACAGTTCTCCTGGTCTATCCAGACCTTCATGTTCACTCCTTGCCACGATGACCATGTCCTATTCATACGGTCGAGGTCGTGATTGAATCTCGGGTATCTGTTGCCTCAACAGAGCATCAACTCATGGTCACGAGGTATTGCGAGCGCACAGGCCCACGCTCGTAACGAATGCGGAAGGCCAGGTGAACGTTGTGCTCACGCGAGACCTGCGGTGAGAAGCAGAAGTCCGAGCCCGGCTGCGAGAGCGGTGGTTTGTTCGGCTTTTCTGAAGAGGATCGACTTCTTGTGGTCCGAATCGGTTGCTGTTTCGGTGGTTGTGATCTGGGGGATGAGGTCGGCCGCGGCGATGTAGACAAAGTTGCCGGCGGCGAACGGAACGAGGAGGGTGACGTTGAGGGAACCGGAGAGCGCATAGGTGACGAGTCCTCCGAAAAGGAAGGTGATTGCCGAGGCGGCGTTGTAGAGGAGCGCGGATCGGGGTTTCCATCCGCTGTGGACGAGGATGCCGAAGTCGCCGAGTTCTTGGGGGACCTCGTGGGCAGCAGCAACCAGCCAGGTGACGATGCCGAGCCTCACCTCGACCAGGAAAGTGGCGGAAACGGCAAGTCCGCCGATGAAGTTGTGCAGGCCGTCGGCGAGCAGGATGAGGTAGCCGAGGTGCTTGTGGGGTCCGGCGGGGTGGTGGCAGTGGTGCCATTGGAGATATTGCTCGAGGATGAAGAAGGCGAGGAATCCGGCGACGAGCCACACATAGACGGCGAGCGTGTTGCCGAGTTCGGCAACGGCCTCGGGGAGCATGTGGAAAAGGGCGCCGCCGAGCAGCGATCCGGCGGCAAGTGCGACCAGGGGAAGGAGAATTCGGTCGAGCGTGCGAGCGGGGAGGAGCACGGTTACCCCTCCCACGAGGGCAAGTGAGCTCATGGCCAGGCCGGAGATGACGATCCAGCTAAGCGTCGACATTCTCGATCCTCGAGATCGTTGCCGCGTCGGCTACCGCACTTTGACCGTGCCTGGCCGGGCGACCAGAAGTGAGGGGTTTGGTGCCTATTGCTGTTCTTGTCGCCATTCCCGCATCTCGCTCACTAGCGATCTCACGCCAGATTGGTGGACTGCGATGACTCCGCCGTTCCCAGAGCATCAACGGGCCTTCAACTCTCGCTGGTCGTCCGCGTTGCGGCCCGATGCAACGGTCTACGAGTTGAGCCCTCGTTGATGCTGCGTCTACCGGACCGTCACTCTCGTTGGCGATGCTGGAAGCGATGCCGCCGCAAACGCAGAAAGGATTGAAGATGACGTCGCAGGACAGCCGGGAGTTCATTGCAGCAGTCTTCTCCAGACATGTCGATGCCGAGACAGCAGTCGACCGATTGCGTTCCGCCGGGATTGCCGACGAGCACCTTGGTGTCGCCATCCGGGAACCCGCGCAGAGAGTGTTCGAGCCAGATGTAGACCACGATGAGGCGCACGCCGTGGAAGAAGGCATCGCTGCCGGTGTCCCGGTCGGAGTACTGGCCGGAATGGGGCTCGTCGCGCTGGTTCTCCCCGGCGTAGGAACGGTGGCGGTCGGAGGTCTCCTGGCGGCCGGCGGAGTCGCCGGTGCGCTGATCGGCGGCTTTGTGGGCGGACTGCTGGGGCTGGTCAGGACCGACCATGAGTTGGAAGAGAGCCGGGTGTGGGAGGACTACCCACTGCGTCCCGGCGAGGTTCTTGTCGTTGCTCGTGGCCACGGTCAAGCCCCTCGTGTTGAAGCCATCCTCGAGCGCGAGGGTGGGGTGCTCGTTGATGTGCATTCACGCTGAAATCGGTGTGCCCCCAAATGGCCCGTGACCCTCAACCATCGCATCCTTACCGGCTGGGTTGGATGGATCTGGTCGAGTATGTCTACGAAAGCCGCCCGGGGCTCGATGAGCGACTCGTTCGGGACCTATCGGAGCGGAAGCACGAAACAGCAGAAGTCCTCGATCGTCGCCTCGCTGCTCTTCACGCGTTCCGTCAGTTGCCGATGCCGGAGTGGGGTGGGGGAGGCCTGCTCGGGCAGATTGACTTCGACGATATCCGCTACTACGTACGTCCCATTCAGGCGGCCGCCCGGGATTGGGACGAAGTGCCCATCGTCATCAGGAGGACGTTCGATCGTCTCGAGATGCCGCAGGCTGAGCAAAGAGTGCTGGGCGGCTTGAGCGCCCAATACGATTCAGAGGTCGTCTATCACCGCAACCGACCCGAGCTCGACCGTCAGGGAGTCATCTTCACCGACATGGACACGGCCGTGCGCGAGCACTGGGATCTGGTGGGTGAGCACCTCGGAACTGTGGTTCCTGTCGACGACAACAAATTCGCAGCGCTGAACTCGGCGGTTTGGTCGGGAGGCTCGTTCCTCTATGTGCCGGCCGGCGTACAGATCGAGCGACCGCTGCAGGCCTACTTCCGGATCAATGCTGATGGCCTCGGTCAGTTCGAGCGCAGTCTCATCGTGATTGAAGAAGGCGGCTACGCGCATTACATCGATGGGTGCTCGGCCGCTGTGTTGTCGGCGGCTTCCCTTCATGCGGGGGTCATCGAGGTGGTGGTGAAGGAAGGCGCTCGTTGCCGGGTCACCGGTCTGCAAAACTGGTCTCGCAGCGTCTACAACCTGGTGACCAAACGGGCGGTTGCCCATGCTGGAGCGACCATGGAGTGGATCGACGGCAACATCGGTGCCTGCCTCACGATGAACTATCCATCAGTGCTTCTCGTTGGACGCGGAGCTCACGGCGAGGTTCTGTCTATCGGCTATGCGGGCCGCGACCAGTATCAGGACACCGGGGCAAAGATGATCCACCTCGCACCGGCGACCACTTCGCTCGTGACCTCTAAATCCATCTGTCGGGACGGAGGTCGCGCCGGATACCGCGGAGTCGTTCATGTGGAAGATGGCGCCCGCCGAGCGCGATCGTTCGTGCGCTGCGATTCGCTGATCCTGGATCAGGAGTCGCGGGCCGATACCTTTCCCTCGATCGAGGATGGAGAGCGCACCGCACAACTGGGTCACGAGGCAACCGTGTCCCGAGTCAGCGAAGACCAACTGTTCTATCTGATGAGTCGGGGACTCGACGAAGCCGAAGCTACATCCATGCTGGTGGCAGGTTTCATAGAACCGGTGATGCGGGAGCTACCGATGGCATGTGCTGTTGAAATCAACAGACTTATCGCCCTCGACATGGAAGCGGCAGGTGGCGTCGGCTAACCCCGGGCCCTGCCCTTGCTCAGTGTTGCTACTGCCAGTCCGGCGACGAACAGCAGCAGTCACCTACGCGGGAGGGCCGACCGACAACGAGCGGATTCGGCAACAGTCGCCGGCACTCGTTGCGGCTCGCTACGTGCAGACGATCCATACGGTCATCCCACCGGCCCGTTGCACAATCTCGTGGCACAGATGCTGGTGCCAGAGCTCTCCCAGCCACGAGAATGATTTGCGCCCAACCACGATGGTGTCACAGCCGGCGGCCTGCGCCGCCTTCACACAGATCTCGCTCAGCTGCTCTGTACCGGTGGGGAGACGGCACTCTTCCTCGAGGGCCTTCGTTGCCAGACCCGCCTCCGCCAGGATGGACTCGGCCTCTGCGAAGAGAGGTTGCGATAGGTTGACCTGTTCTCTCGCCCAGTCGTCGCGATCAACCTCGAGTTGGTCGCCGAGCGCTTGCTCTTCTGCTGCGGAGCCGGCGCCACCGTGTTCGCGGAACCGGGGCGGCACCGGGGGTAGCACATGTAGCAGGTGCACCTGTACCGACGACAGTCCAGCCATCATCGTGCCCACGTAGCGGATCGCCTCCTCTGCTGCGGGCGAACCGTCGATTGCTACCAAGAGTCGTCGTTGTTCACTCATAGCTATTCCTCTCTGGATTCGGCCGTCACCCGGGCGCTGCTCTCGATCGATCCATGTCTGCATGGCCGGCTTCCTACATGAGCTAGGACTCTGAACCCACAGTCCTTTGGCAATGTGAACGTCGCCTATCGGTCGGCTCAACACGGTGTCAACTCGGTGGTGCAGCGCTGAGATGAAGCGGCGTTCGTCGCTCGAGGCCCTTGCGGCGTCGCGACAGACGAGGCTCGGATCAACCACAAAACCACTCGAAGTCGAGTTGACGATGAATCTGGCCGCCGTCCCGGGCGCCTGCCTAGATGTGTCCCGTCTCGTCCATCAGCTGCTGGTACCAATCGGGTAGCGAGAAGCTCTCTGCTCGGTAGTCCGGCTGGTAGCCCTTGAGATCCAGGATCGGGGTCCCATCGAAGACATCCAGTCCGCTGACGGTCAGACGCGATCCCTCCCTATGAAGGAGCTGAACCAAAGTGATCCCGATGGGATTGGGTCGGGTCGGGGAGTCGAGAGCAAAGACACCGAGTAGCGGCAAATCCTTCAGACTGAAGCCGCGCCGGGTAAGGCGGCGCGGTTTGACTCGAAGCGGGCCGACCTGATCAGTTCTGAGCCGATCCAGATGGCAGACGAGAAGCAAGTGGGAGAAGCCGTCGATTCCATCCAGGGCCGGCCGGAACTCCTCGAAGATCTCGAGTTCGCCTTCGATGTCGATCTTCTCGGAGCGAATATCGGCTTCGTCTGCATCGGTGTGGACCGTACCAATAGGGGTGAAGCTGATCGCCATCTTGCGCTCGAGTCTATTCATGGGACGCCGTGATCGGCCTGAGGTAGTAGCGGTGCCCTGCGAACTCCGTTTCGACAAGGCGACCAGCAGCGACAAGAGCGCTCACGGTTCCCCAGTTGGTTCCGGTTTGTGCAAGGAGCGCCTCGACTGCCGAGCGGCGCATGGGATGCACCGCGCAGATACTCAGCAGGTCCGCTACCGGATCGCCGGTTGAGGCGAAATCATCACCCTCGTAGCCGATCAGCATCTCGACTCGGGAGAGCCGCAGTTGCATCAGCTGGAAGGCTGCATTGACGGCCTCCGCGGAAGGGGGACGAACACCGCGTACGGCCGGCGGCCGAGTCGGTACCGACACGTAGCTGGTGGTCACGTCCAAGCCGGCGATGAAATCGGCGATTTGCCTGATCGGCTCGTGTCCACTGTTGACCCCGGCGACGAGCATGGTCTCCGTGGTCAATTCACCGGCGAAATCGCGGGAGAAGGCTGTGATGCCGGAGAGGATTTGCTCGAGCTGGAGCTCTCGATGGGGGTGGTTCACTCGACGCCAGATGGCATCATCGACGCTGTCGATCTTGACCGAAACCCAATCTGCCAGCGCCAAGGAGGCCCGAACGTCGGGTCTGTTGATCAGGGACGCATTCGTGATCACGGCAATATCCACGCCGAGCGGCCTGAGGAGCGTTATCTCTTCGGCGAGACCGACATCGAGCGTTGGTTCCCCGTCCGGGACGAATGTGAGGTAGTCGATGGTACGGCCGGTAGCGGTCACCGACCGCACCCGTTCCGTAACGACCGCTGCGACATCAGCAGGGCAGTAGAAGGGGCGAGGCTCGAGGTCTCGCGGAGGCCCGGGACCTACCTGGCAGTAGATGCATGCATATGAACATGTCTTCGGCGGTACATTGTTGATGCCCAGACTGCGCCCAAGACGCCGCGAAGGCACCGGTCCGAAGACGATTTCCGCATGAGAATCGTCAACTGCCATTTCGTCTCCTCGGTCTTGTGAATTCCATCATCGGCTGGCACTCTTCCCCCAAGATCGACGTGTCGTCAATGCAGGATCAACAGACGGTGATCGCAGTAACGGTCTGTATCATCGTGGGGCAGCTGGGAGCGACGTATGGCGGCAACGGCCGGGAGAACCCAACACGTGATAGTGGTCGACAACGACCACGAGGTTCGGCGGATTCTGCGCGGCATTCTCGAGCAGGACGGCTATCAGGTAACCGCAGTCGGTGACGGGGAAACGCTGCTCGCAATGGTCCACCGCCATCACCCCGATCTGGTGATCCTGGACATGATGCTGCCCGACATGCAGGGACTCGACGTATTGCGCCACCTCCAGGAGCACGACCGGATTCCGACCATCGTGGTGACCGGCAAGAGCGGCGAATCCGACCGCGTTGTCGGATTGGAACTCGGCGCCGACGACTACGTGGCGAAGCCGTTCTCCCATCCGGAATTGCTAGCCCGGGTCCACGCAGTGCTGCGGCGGACTCAGGTCCCTCAGGAGACTGAGCTGCTCGACTTCGGAGACCTAAGCATCGATCTGCGGACTCGCGATGTGGTCGTTGCAGGCCGGTCCGTGGATCTGACCGCCCTGGAGTTCGATCTGCTGGCTTTTCTTGCTTCGTCGCCTCGGCAGGTCTTCTCGCGCGAAACACTGCTAGATCGGGTCTGGGGCTCATCTGCCGAGTGGCAAACCACGGCGACGGTCAGCGAGCATATCCACCGGCTCCGCCGCAAAATCGAATCAGACCCGGCCCGCCCAACTCGAATCGAAACACTGCGGGGTGCCGGATACCGATTTACCGGGCAACGCCAGAAGTAGCGACCTTTTTGACCCAATCGGTCAGATATCGGATGATTTGATCTCGATTGGACTCATTGAGCACCTCGTGGCGCGCCCCCTCGAGGATGTGAATGGTCTTGTCGACCGCCGGCATCTCTTCTACTGCCTCGAGCGATCGTTGGAACGGGACGAAAGGATCTTCTGTGCCATGAAGGAAGAGGATGGGCATTACCAGTTGGGCGATGCCGTCCTGGAAGCGGTCGAGGGCCTTGGCCTCGGCCTCGAGCAGGCCTCGCTTGTACTGACCGTGGTAGACCAGAGGGTCGGCGGCATAGGCAGCGCCCACTGCAGGGTCTCGAGAGATGCTCATCGGGTCAAACGGAACCTCGGGTATCTGGGACTGCTGGAGAACGTCACGGAGCCAGGCCCAATCGCCGAGCACTGATCCGCAGAACGCGACGCCAGAGACCTCACTCGGCCACCGTTCTGCAGTCAATCCGGCTAACAGGCCACCCATGGAGTGACCAACCAGAACGAGCGGGATGCCGGGGTACTCGCCTCTGGCGATTACCGAGAGGTAGTGCAAGTCATCGACGACATGATCAAAGTCGGTAATGAGGGCTCGCTCGCCGTCGGATCGACCGTGACCGATGTGGTCGTCGGCGTATACGACTGCCCCGGTGGCGGCCAGTGCAGCGGCGACGTGCTCGTAGCGGCCCCCGTGCTCGGCATAGCCATGGATGATCTGGACAATGCGCTGCGGCCGACCCAGCGGCTCCCACCGCTGGTAGTGAATCCTCCCCTCGGTTCCTTCGAACCAACCGCCTCGAGTCATTGTGGGGCCCATTCGTCTCCTGCGTATGCCTCCCGATTGTTTCATTCGAGGCCTCCTTCAGTGCTGTGAAGCGTTCGGTTCAGGAATGGCACAAACCTGGTTTTGGCGATCGACCACGTCAAAACCAAGCTAGCGGATGCCATCTAGTTCTTTGCGGGCACAGCAACGTCGACCCGGGTCTTGTGGGGCTCTCCCTCAGCGGGTGTTTCGGGCAGTGTTACCCGAACGGTGAGGACTCCGTTGTCGTACTCGGCGGAGACAGCCGCGGGATCGACACCTTCGGGGAGCATCACACTGCGCCGGAACGAGCCGAAGCGGCGCTCCGACACATAGCGGTCGGCTTCCTTGATCTCGTGTGATTCCGTCTTCTCGCCCTTGATCTGCAACACATTGCTCTCGATCGTGATGTCCAGGTCGGCATCGGGCTCGATACCTGGGAGCTCTGCTTGGACGACAAGGATTCCTTCTTCGCGGTAGATGTCGGCGTCGGGTTTCCAACCGAAACCCTCGAGCCAGGGTCGCGCCCCGATGCGATCAAGCAAGGTTTGCATCTCCTGCTCTAGAGAGGTGAAGGCGCTGAACGGGGCCCATTTTGCGATTGCCATTGATCGACCTCCTCTGGGTCATGCAGCCCGCGAGCTGCGGATTCAGACTGTTCGAGTTCCTCGGGGGCCTCGGCGCCATACGTGAGAGCGGATCCACCGCCCATCAAGTCGGCGAAACCGATGGTCCCGGCAATCTCTGCACGGCTGGCTTCCGCCTCCACCGCGTAATGGAGACGGTGGGCAATGCACCCATTGGATCTGACGGCGCCTGCGATAGCCAGAGCGATCAGCTCCTCGGTTGCGGCGGACAACTCGCCGCCGGCGACCGCGTTCTTCTCAAGGGCACCAAGCCCGCTCATCGGTCGCGGAATGTTGTGCCCCGGTCGGCCGATAAGCCATCGGCGATGTTGGCAGTAGCTGCCGTAGTCCCTCGCCATAGTCGTTGCTCTCGTCACCGTGACTCCTACCCACAAGATGCTTCCCCTGCTTCACGGAGCCTTCCAACAGTCCTCAATGGAGCATCAACGACGTCAGGAAGCCGGCATGTGCCGTCGGGTCTGAGCCGCATCGAGGATTGGTCGGCTCTTCAGGCGCTGGACGAAGAACTCGGACCTTCCCGTTGACCCTATCCCCAGGGGACTACCAGACGTACGATGATCTGGAGAGGCCCTACCTATCCGGAGAGGGGAACCATGTATACCGCAACCCGTTGGCGACGCTTAGTGAGTGTTGCAGCGATCGCACTTCTGATCGTGGCGTTGATACCGATTGCCGTGATGGCTGCAGGGGGTCAGTTTGTCGACGACGACGACTCGATCTTCGAGGCTGATATCGAGTGGTTGGCGGCGGCAAACGTGACAAAAGGGTGCAATCCGCCAGTGAATGATCGTTTCTGCCCGGATTCCCCGGTGACCAGGGGGCAGATGGCGGCGTTCATGCACCGGCTCGCAGAGAACCGTGTAGTCGACGCAGCGACGCTCGATGGGGTCGACTCAACGGGATTTGCACAGAGTGCCGAGCTTCAGTATTTCTCGCTTCTCGCTGAGACCATGCAGCCGGTCGATTCGACGATTGGGTTCGATAACACCCAAGGGTCGCTACATACAACGAGTGCTTCCTCGCTGAACGGTTCCGCAACTTACATCGGTCAGGTGGATCTGCCTCACGGGGCGACCATCGAGCGGGTAATTGGTTACGGCTACGATGGCAGCGCCACCGATGAATACGGCTTCGCAGTGTTTCGCTACAGCCTGTTCGATTCCCCCGTGTGGACTCAGATGACGGATTGGCGATACTCCGGCATTCCGTGGAGCGGCGGCAACCTCGTATCCGAGGTTCAGGTATACCCCGCAATGGCTGAGGTGGACAATCTGACCTACTCCTACGGCATTTTTGTGCTGCTCCCCGCCGACCTGAATTTGAGCATGCTGCGCTTCGTGGTTGAGACGAGCTAGAGGCACAATGCCTTGTTTTCCCTCGCCCCCTGACCACGGCGAGCAGACAAAGGTCCAGTAATTCGTCTAGGAGGTGTTGTGAATCTGGCGCGTTGCGGTGATCAATTGCGGTGTTTCAACTGCGCGAGATGGCGTCGCTGGGGTTTCGGCGAGTTGCGCTTAGTCGGGCGGCCGCGACGGATAACTCGCCGCGCCGGAATCAGACTGCGCCCGAAGCCAATCGCCGATCTGCTGGCGCGCGCCCGGCCCGTCGCCGGTTGACGGCCCATGTTGTGATGACCGTCAGCAGCGGGTAGACGATGATGAGGCTGCCGAAGATCGCAGCGCTGGCGGACTCGTTGAGATCAGTGTCGACCAGCAACTCGATGAATACGTTGATGGAGTAGTGGGAGACCATCGCAGGGATGACGCTGCCGGTCCTGACTACGAGGTAACCCCATCCGATGGACACTCCCGTTGCCAGCACCATCTCGGGAATCACCTCCCCAGGTTCCCGCAGCAACAGGTTGCTGATATGGAAGAGACCAAACAGCAACGAAGTCGTGACGATCGCGGTCCACGGGCGGAAGCGGCGCTGCAAGTTCGAGAGCATCAAGCCACGGAAGGCAAGCTCTTCCCAGAGAGCGGGAACGAGAGCCAGGATCAGGACAAACCACCGAGAGTCGTCAAGCGCGTAATCGAACTCGCCCCGCAGCGAATCAAACGCGGCGGCCAATCCCACCACGAGGACGAGCAAGATCGATAGTGAAACCATCGATCCGGCGAAGGTGAACCGGGGTGACGGGCCGCCGCTCAGCCGTAGGTAGCGGAGGTAGCCGGGAAACCAGTGTCGTCGCCCCATGTGCCCGAACAGCCGTGGCAGTACGGCAAGCACCGTGAGCGCGCCAAGTACGGTCCGGAACGCAAAATCAATGAACCGCACCGACAAGTTCCAGCCCACCACTTCAGCCACACGTTCCTGGAAATCGATCATGTGGGTGAGCTGTAAGGCGAGCCCGGTGAGCACGGCAATCGTCAGAGATCCTGCGATCGGGTGGGCGGCGAGCCAGGTTGGTCGTGTCTCCGTGGGCTCCAGATCGATTGGGGTCGTTGTCATCGTCCCCGCCGCGACTATGGCGTCTGCTCCAAGTTTCAAGCATACCCGCAGCTACGGCGCGACCGTACTGCTATTGATGGAACGGCATGAGGCCCTAGACCGAAGCGGTCGAGACGTTCGATCTCGTGGGCACCGCGCTCCTACAGACACGTGGCATTGAAGCTCAAGCCGAGTCGAGGGTGACCAGACCCTGATCTATCGCGATACGTGCAGCCTCTTGCCGGGAGTGAACATCCAGTTTGGTGAGGATGGCGGAAACGTGGTGATCCACCGTTTTGGCGGAGACGAAGAGAAGGTCGGCGATCTCTGCGTTCGTATGCCCATTTACCAGTAGCGTGAGTACCTCGACTTGACGTGCCGTGAGTCCCGCCGGGTGCGATCGGGTCGCAGCGCGGGGGCCCCGAGGAATGCCGCTCACGCCGAGCCGTCTCATTTTGTGGCGGACCAGCCGGGCTGCGGGTGACGCTCCCAGTTGGTCCAAGATCTCCAGAGCAATCAGGAGATGTTCCGGGTCGTCGGAATCGAATAGAGCGGTAGCGCGCTCGTAGGGGCACCCGATGTCGGCCCAGGCTGCTGCGGCTTGGAGCCACTGCCCATTGATCTGCATGGCGTACGGTGTCTCAATACTAGAGACGGCTAGTTCGCTGTCCCCGGAACGCCACATCCAGAAGGCCAGCTCATCGGTCACCCAGGGCTGCTCGACCGAGACGGCACGCTGGTAGACATCTGCAACGGCGCGTTGAATCGCGTCTTGCTTTCCCTTCAACCAGGCCCATTCAGCTTGGGCGCTGGCTACCGGGGCGAGGCGTTGGAGCTCGCCGGTCGGCTCAGCCAGTTCACAGGCGGCCGTGAGGAGGTCGGCGGCATCCGGATCACCCCTTCGGGCGGCGAGCCGGGCGAGTGTCGCTGCGGCGGGCATCTGCGTGATGCCGGGTACCTCGGGTTGGCTCAACACCCAGCGGAGATCCTGTTCAGCGTCCGCCCATTGACCGCGCGCCAGCCGGAGTGCCCCTCGTTCGGCGGTTATGTAGTGCAGTGAGCCGCTCAGATCCCTCTTGAGGGTGAATTCAATGCCATCGGACACGTGCTGCTCCGCAGCATCGAACAAGCGATAGTCGAGCTCCGTCCAAATCAGGTTGGCATAGGCGCGGCCGGCATGATCGTCGAAACGGCCGCGGAGCGCGACGTCGAGGCTTCTGGCCAGCAGGTCAAAGCCGCGAGTGTCACCAACACGCAGCTGAGCGCTGCCCAGGTTGTTCAAGGCATGCGACAGTGTCTCGTTGTCGCCGGCGGCCTCGGCGGCGGCGATAGCCTTCTCCGACCATGTCACCGCGGGTGAGGTGTCCTGAGCCAGCATGGCCAGTTGGGCCAGATTGCTGTAGGCCATGGGGAGTCCGGGCGAATCGGGTACGGTCTCGAGAACTGCGACCGCGGCTTCACCGGTCTTCCGGGCCTCTTCGGCGTGGCCGAGCCACCAATGAAACCGCGATTGCCATCTGAGTAGATCGCCCTGTCGTTCCGCGTTGCCCAGTTGCTGCCACAGCTCGAGAGCATCATCGGATATCTGCAGCGCATGTCCGACCTCGTCCACCAGGTAGCTCTCCACCGCGTACTCGGAGAGCAATTGGGCCTGCTGCTCTGGTTCCATGTCGGCTAATTGACTAACGGCGACGCGGAAGTGGATGAGGGCTTCGCGATGAGACTCGGCGGCTGCTGCCTGTCGTCCTGCGGCAGGGGCGTAGATACGCAAGGCGTCACCATTTGAGGCTTGGCGCGCATGGTGGACGATCCGGGCAAGATCGGCGGACGAGGCAATGAGTTCGCTCAGGACCGCCGAGTTGAGTGAGCGACGGCGCTGTTCGCTCAGCGAATCGTGAATGGCGGCACGCGCCAGTTCGTGTCGGTACCAAACCCATGATTCGTCGTATCGGAGAAGCCCGCGCCGGCGGCAACTCTCTAATCCCTCATCGACGTCGGTGAATATGGCCTCGACCAGGGTCCGCTCCACTTGCGTTGGAACAACAGACACCAACTCGGCAAGATCTCGGGCATCGTCCGATAGCCGCGATGCCCGAGCTCTCACTGCGTCACGAACCCCGGCGGATGCAGCTGTACCGGGAGT
>Ga0180436_10001203_pt1 | contig 25550 bp, 22 predicted proteins | sample SS_ome_2_FD_132434 | JGI IMG/M metagenome (GOLD analysis project Ga0180436, IMG submission 132434) | Hypersaline lake sediment archaeal communities from the Salton Sea, California, USA - SS_3_S_2 metaG | ecosystem: Environmental > Aquatic > Non-marine Saline and Alkaline > Hypersaline >... | reverse complement strand
GGCGGAACATGTCCAGACGCCGGTTCCAACCCAGGCCGAGTTCGCCACAGATCTCGTGCGCGAGCCCCAGGACCTGAACCCGTTCGGCGGCCGTCACGGGAACCAGCGGGCGCGCGGGCGCCAGGCGTTCGACGAGCATCAGGATGTCGTCCCAGCGGTTTATCGGGGGTTCCCCGTTGCAGGCCACGACCGGGCCGCTGTTGGTGCCGGCCCAGGCCTGCAAGGCGGCGTTCTCGCCGCCCGCTTCCTGCGGTCCGACGCGGTAGGTCAGTTGCTTGTAGTCCATCATGGCCTTGGCGGCCTGGCCCCAGGGGCTCGGAAAGCCCTGCACGAGGACCAGACGCAGCCCGTCCGCGGCGATGATGTCTTCGAGACGCTCGTAGTGCATGGGTCCCCCGTTTCCGCGCGTAAGCCACGCCGCGGCGCCTGGATTAAATTTGTCCGGACAAATTAACGGGGCATCTTCGTGGTGTCAACCGCAGCGCCCCTCGGCGCCACGGCAACGGCAACCAGTGGGGCGAGTCCTCATCACGCGGCAGCGCGGCGCGCGGGGACGGCGACTTGCCGGTCACCGGGTGCCTGGAGCAGGCGCAAGGGGACTGTGCCGGCATGGCTCGAGCGCCATACAGGCCGCGTAAGGCTCGGCGCGGTCTGTGGCGAACCGGGCCACTGCTGCTCGTACGAGGCGAGTACCCCGGGACGCCGCGAGGCGCCCCGGGGGTATGGATGGCGGGATTGCAGGCGGGGTCAGGCGTTCTCGGCGGCCCAGTCGTCGAACGACTTGCCGTCCTTGGCCAGCTTGGCCAGCAGCGGCGCCGGCTTCCAGTACATGTCGCCGTAACGCTTGCGGTATTTCTCCATCGCGGCGACGACCTTGTCGAGACCGACGGCATCGCCGTAGTGCATCGGCCCGCCGCGGTAGCGCGGCATGCCGTAGCCGTGCACGAACACGACGTCGATGTCGCTCGGCCGCATCGCGATGCCCTCTTCCAGGATCAGCGCGCCTTCGTTGATCATCGAGTACATCAGCCGCTCGATGATCTCCTCGTCGCTGATGTCGGGACGCTGCTCGATGCCGAGCCGCTCGGCCTCGGCCTTGGCGATGGCGGCGGTCTCCGGGGACGGTACCGGCGCGCGGCCGGAGTAGTCGAAGATGCCGGCCTTGGTCTTCTGACCCATGCGGCCCTTCTCGACCAGCTTCTCGATCACCGCCCACAGCGCGGGGTCATCGGGACGCTCGGTCCACTCGTTCTTGACCTTGACCAGCACGTCGAGGCCGGACAGGTCGGCGACCCCGTTCGGGCCCATCGCCCAGCCCCACTCGTAGGCGACCTTGTCGATGCGATCGGCCGGTACGCCCTCGAGCATCATCAGCCCGGCTTCGCGCTGGTAGGGGAAGAACATGCGGTTGCCGACGAAGCCGAAGCACACGCCGACCAGTACCGCGGTCTTGCGGATCTTCTTGGCCATCGCCATGGAAGTCGCGATGACGTCCTTGGCGGTCTTCTTGCCACGTACGAGTTCGAGCAGGGTCATGACGTTGGCCGGTGCGAAGAAGTGCCAGCCGATCACGTCTTCCGGACGCCCGGTGCAGGCCGCGATCTCGTCGATGTCGAGGGTCGAGGTATTGCTGGCGAGGATGGCGCCCTTCTTCGCGACCTTGTCCAGCTCGCCGAAGATCTCCTTCTTCAGGGCCATGTTCTCGAACACGGCCTCGATGATGAGGTCGCAGTCGTCGATGCCCTGGTAGTCCACGGTCCCGGAGATCAGGTCCATGCACTGGTCCATCGCCTCCTGGCTCAGGCGGCCCTTGGTGACCGTGTTCTCGTAGTTGCCGCGGATGATGCCGAGACCGCGTTCGAGCGCTTCGTCATTGATTTCCTTGAGAACGACCGGGATGCCGGCGTTGGCGAAGTTCATCGCAATGCCGCCGCCCATGGTGCCGCCGCCGATCACGGCGACCTTCCTGACCTCGCGCTTGGGCGTGTCGGCCGGCACGTCGAGAACTTTCTGGCAGGCCCGCTCGGCGAAGAACAGGTGGCGCTGGGCGGCGGAATGCGGTGACATCATGCATTCCATGAACAGCTCGTTCTCGCGCTTGACGGCCTCCTCGTAGGGCAGCGACACGGCCGCCTCGACGCACTTGATGATCTGCTCGGGGGCGAAAAAGCCGCGTGCCTGGCGTGCGATCGAATTGCGGTACTCGGCGAAGAAATGCTCGTCGATGTCGCTCGTGTCAACGTTCTGTTCGCTCAGTCGGCGTGGCTTGGCGCCGGCGGCGACGAGCTTCTTCGCGTAGGTGATGGCGCCTTCCTTGAGGTCGCCCTCGACGAGTTCGTCGATGGCGCCGGCCGCATGCGCCTTCTTTGCCGGCATCGGGCGCCCGGAGACCATCGCGTCGAGCGCGGCCTTGGGACCGATCAGGCGCGGCAGGCGCTGCGTGCCGGTGGCGCCCGGCAGCAGGCCGAGGGTCACCTCGGGCAGGCCGATCTGGGCGCTCGGCACGGCGCATCGGTAGTGGCAGCCCATGGCGGTTTCGAGACCGCCGCCGAGCGCGGTGCCGTGGATCGCGGCGACGATGACCTTGTCGCAGGCCTCCATCTCGTGGATGACCTTGGGCAGCCACGGATCTTCCGGCGGCTTGCCGAACTCGGTGATGTCGGCGCCGGCGATGAAGGTGCGGCCGTCGCAGATGAGCACCGCGGCCTTGGCCTCGGCGTCCTGGGCGAACTGGCGGAAGCAGTCCTGCAGGCCCTTGCGCACCGGCAGCGAGAGCGCGTTGACCGGGGGATTGTTGACGGTGATGACGGCGATTTCACCTTCTCGGCTGTAGCTGACTACGTCTCCCATGAGTTCTGTCCTTTATCGGTTAGGCGTTCTGGGGGGGCCGCCCGGGCAGTCTGCGAGGCGGCGGCGAGGCGGCGGATTATAGCCCACCGGGCGGCGGCGCCGCGGCCCTGCCACGGGCGCTGCCGGGAGTCGTTCGATCCTCGAGCAGTGTCTCGGGATAGAACAAAAATATCTTTAAAAAACAATTAAATAAAACATTTATTTAATCTGTTTTCTACAATTTGCGAGGCGCCTTCAGGCGTTCACGTCGATCACCACGCGGCCCCTGATCTCGCCGCGCAGGATGGACGCGCAGAGCTCCGGCACGCGGGCCAGCGGTTCGACCCGGTAGACGTCCTTGAGGCGCTTCGGATCGAGCAGCTGGGCGAGGTCGTGCCAGGCGCGCTCGCGCGCCGCCATCGGTGCCATCACCGAATCGATGCCCTGCAGGCGCACATTGCGCAGCAGGAACGGCATCACGGTGCCGGGCAGGTCGGCGCCGCCGGCGAGACCGCACGCGGCGACGACACCGTTGTAGCGTGTCTGCGCGAGCGCGGTGGCGAGCGTGGTCGAGCCGACGCTGTCGACCGTGCCGGCCCACAGTTCCTTCTCGAGCGGCTTGCACTTGCGCGACAGCTCGTCGCGCGCGATGACGTTGGTCGCGCCGAGCGACTTCAGGTAATCGGCCGTCTCCGGCCGGCCGGTGCTCGCGGTGACCTCGTAGCCGAGCCTGGCCAGCAGCATGATCGCCACCGAGCCGACGCCGCCGGCGCTGCCGGTGACGAGGATCGGGCCGTCCTCGGGCTTGGTGCCGTGGTCGCGGATGGCGTTGACCGCGAGCATCGCGGTGTAGCCCGCGGTGCCGATGGCCATCGCTTCCTCGCTGGTGAACGCGGCCGGAATGCGCACGAGGTAGTCGGGATTGACGCGCTGCTTCTGGCTGTAGGCGCCCCAGTGGCGCTCGGACAATCCGTAGCCGTTGACCAGCACCTTGTCACCGAGCTGCCACGCCTCGGTGTTCGATTCGGCCACCGTGCCGGCGAGATCGATGCCGCACACCATGGGGAGTTTCTGGCAGATTGGCGCGGTATTCGTCACCGCCAGGCCATCCTTGTAATTGACTGTCGAGTACTCGACGTCGACGAGCACGGGTTCGTCCGGCAGCTCGGCCAGGCTCAGGGTCTTGAGGCCGGCAGAGAACGTGCCGTCCTCGCTCTTTTCGGCCACGATGGCGTTGAAAGTGTCGCTCATGGGATCTCCAGGTCGTTGGTCCAGTTCGTCGAGGTCGTCGTCCGGGCAACCGCGCTGCCGCGGCCGGTTGCGAGCCGTATCGCCGGTTCCGCGCCGGGGCCGGCATCTGTGCCGGCGTTCGTTGCTCGTTCGTTCGCATCGCCGTCACGCCACGTGGCGGCGCCCGCTGGTGGCGTGCACCGCGGCGTGTACTGCCACCCCTGCGCATGCCGCAGCCAGGACCGCATGTTACCGCTTGGGGGCGTGCCGGGTGTGCATCCCGCCCGCCAGCGACCGCCGGCGTCACCGGGCGCTCCTGTAGAATGGCGGCGCCACGCGCCTGCGGCCTCGCCGCGGCCCGGCCGCATGGAGGCGGTGGCGCGAACGAGCGAACATCGATTCTTAGAATACCGCCGCGTACGGTGCCGTGACCAGCCGTCTCGCGGGGGGCACCGCAGCGCACGGTCACCGGCAGCGACTGTCCCACTATGAACGACTCCAACAAGCCCTGGCAGCACCCGTTTCGGCGTATCGAGGACGTCGAGGGCATCTTCGATCGGCACGATTACGTGGCCGACCGCCCCTTGAGCCTGACCACCAAGCTCGCTTTCGACCTCGAGAAGCCGGTCCTGCTGGAGGGCGAGGCCGGCGTCGGCAAGACCGAGGTGGCCAAGGTGCTCGCCGCGGTGCTCGACACGCCGCTCATCCGCCTGCAGTGCTACGAAGGACTCGATGCCGCCGCCACGCTGTACGAATGGAACTATGCCCGCCAGATTCTCGAAATCCGCCTGGCCGAGGCGGACGCGGCGCGCCGCGACAGCCTCGAGCAGACCATCTTCGGCGAACAGTTCCTGTTCGCGCGCCCGCTGCTGCAGGCCATCCGCCATCCCGGGCCGCGCCCGGCGGTGCTGCTGATCGACGAGGTTGATCGTGCGGACGAGGAGTTCGAGGCGTTTCTGCTCGAAATCCTGTCCGATTTCCAGGTCACGGTACCCGAGCTCGGCACGTTCGAGGCGGCGCAACGGCCGGTCGTGATCCTGACCTCCAACCGCACCCGCGAGCTCAACGACGCGCTCAAGCGGCGCTGCCTGTACCTGTGGATCGACTACCCCACGCCGGACAAGGAGCGCGAGATTATCCTGCGCCGCGTGCCCGGCATCGAGGCGCGCCTCGCGGACCGTGTCGCCGAGGTGATGCGCGGCCTGCGCGCGGTCGATTTCTACAAGCGGCCCGGCGTGGCCGAGGCGCTCGACTGGGCGCGCGCCCTGCTCGGCCTGGACCTGAAGGACATCCTGCCCGAGACTCTGCGCGAGACCGCGGGCGTCGTGCTCAAGTACCGCGAGGACATCAACCGGCTCGACCGGCTCGATCTCGAGGCCCTGCTGGAGGGGCAAGCCGTCGAGCGCGAGCCCGGCGCCTGATGGCGCTCGAACCGGCAGCGTCCGGTGCGTCGTTGACGGCGCACACGCTCGCGCTGTGCCGGGCGGCGCGCGAGGCAGGCCTGGCGGTCACCCATGCGCGTGCCATCGACGTCTTTCGCGCCCTCGATGCGATCGACTGGCGCCGTCCCGACGATTACCGCCTCGCGCTGCGCATCAACCTCGTCTCGAGCCGCGAGGACGAAGTGCTCTTCGACCGTGTCTACCGCACCTACTGGGGCGAGCTGGAAGGCGCCTGCGAGGGCGATTACATCCTCGCCCGTTCGGAGATGATTCAGGGCGACCTGCCGGCCGGCCGGTCCAACGAGGCCCATCGCGAGATGCTCTCCGAGACCGAGGCCGTCGGTGCCGAGGAGGTCCAGCGGCGCGCCAACCTGGCGCTGCGCTGGGACGACGATGCGCCGCCGCTCGAGCAACTCATCGGCGAACTGGCGCGGCGCCTGGCCACGCGGCCCTCGCGCCGGGCCAAGGCCGCGCGGCGTGGTGCGCGCGTCGATCTCAGGCGCACGGTGCGCCGCAACGTGCGGCACGGCCTGGACCTGGTGGAACTCGCCTACAGCAAACCGAAGACGCGCAAGACGCGCATCGTGTTACTGAGTGACGTGTCGGGTTCGATGGACGCGTTCAATCCCTTCCTGCTGCAGCTGATGCTCGGCCTGCAACAGGCGCTGAAGTCGTCGCGCACGGTCGTGTTCAGTACGCGTACGACCGAGATCACCAGCCTGTTGCGGCGCCGTAGCGTACCCGAGACACTGCGCGCAGTGGCCGACAAGGTACGCCACTGGTCGGGCGGCACCGACATCGGTGCGGCGCTCGCCGAACTCAATCGCGGCATCCTGCGCGAAGGCTCGGCACGCGCCACGGTGCTCGTGGTGATCAGCGACGGCTACGACAACGGCGAAGTCGCGCGCATCCGCGAAGAGCTCGCCGCGGCGAAGCGGCGTATCCGCACGCTGGTGTGGATCAACCCCATGTTCGGCGCGAGTACGTTCACGGTCCGTGCGGCCGGCATGAAGGCCGCCCTGCCCTATGTCGATCACTTCCTGCCCGCGTTCAACGCCAAGGCGTTGCACGAACTCGTGCGGGGGCTGAAGGCGCTGCGCTGACGCGCGCCGAGGCAGCAAGAGAAAACCCGCCGCAGCGGGTTTTCCTTCGGGCTCACCAGTGCCGCTCAGGCGCGCCGCCGACGCCGCCGCGCGGCACCGGCCAGGCCCAGGCCGAGCAGTGCGAGCGAGGTCGGCTCGGGCACGCGCTGGTCGTCCAGCGCCGTCAGCGCGACGTTGTCGACCGAACTCCACCAGAACGCGTCACCAGCGCTGGAAGCCGGCAGGCCGATACGCAGAGCGTCGATGGCGACGCCGGCCAGGTTGGTGCTCGCGCTATTCTGCCAGTCGGCCGGTATGGACGTGGCCAGGAACGAGTCGACGCCGACCGATGCGGCGCCGAGAAACCCTTCGAAGGTCACGGCGACCGCGTCGCCGAGCAAATACTGGGCGACCTCGGCTGCATCGAAGGTAAACAAGCCGCCACCATCGCGCACGATGCTCAGTACGCCGCCACCGGCGCTCGCGCGGCCTTCCATGGCGGGTTCGGGGTTGCCGCGACCGGGATCGTCGGAAGTGACGAGCAGCCCGGAGTGCAGGGCGTAGGTGAAGCCGTCTTCCGTGCTCGGCCCGTTGAACAAGCCCGTGCCCACCTCGTTGTCGAAGCCGATGATGACTGCGGAGGCCGTCAGCGGAACGGCGCTGGCGAGCGCCAGGATGAGTGCGGAGAGAATTTTTCTAATCATGGTTCGTGATTCCTGTGTGCCGTCCGGCGAGTCTCAGCAAGAACGCGGCCAACTCTTAAAAATCTCTATTTTTCATGCGATTGACGTTTATTTGCAGTGTGTTTTCCAGGTAACTGTAAAAACGACTGACAAGCAGCTGTGACGAGCTTCGCGCTATTCGCCTGGGCGATCAGGAAAAATTTTATTTTTTCAGTAGGTTAACGCTGATTTTGGTGTGTAAGGATAATTTGCCGCGGCGAGGCACTACCCGAGCGCTCGCCCGTCGCCGCGCACCGCCCCGCGCCTCTACGACTGGCGGCGCGACAACGCTCAGCCGCCGCTGGCGCGCCGCGCGACCTCGTAGGCCTCGGCGTCGGGACGCGTGGTAGCGTCGGTGAAGGCATCCATGGAGTGCGGCCACTGCGTCACCATGCGGCCGGATTTCGAACGGTAGTAGAAATCGTTGCCGCAGCTCGCCTGCCATACGTCGACCGCTTTCAGCGCCGCCTGCAGGTCGTCGTTGAAGCGCGTCTGCACGTCCGGCTTGACGTCGATCCAGGCCAGCTTCTCCTGCGCCATGCGTTCGAGCTGGCGCACCACGTATTCCACCTGGCGCTCGATCATGAACAGGATGCAGCCCTGGTTGGTGTTGGGGCCGTAGAGCATGAACAGGTTCGGGAAGCCCGCGGTGGTGATGCCGAGGTAGGCCTGGGCGCCGTCGTCCCAGGCTTCGCGCAGGCTGCGCCCGTCACGTCCGGTGACCTCGATCGCGGTCAGGTAGGTGGTGGTCTCGAAGCCGGTCGAATAGATCAGGCAATCGACTTCACGGCACTCGCCGTCAACCGTCACCGCGCCGCGCGGCCCGATGTGATCGATTTCCGTGGTGACGAGGTCGACGTTGTCGCGGTTGAAAATCCAGTAATAATTGTCCGAGAAAAGCGGTCGCTTGCAGCCGAACGGATGCGTCGGCGTCAGCTTGCGGCGGGTCTCGGGATCGGCGACTTCGGCGATGCGTTCAAGACCCTGGCGCTCGATCTCGGCCAGCACGTCCTGGTCGTTGAACGTGCACAGCGTGTTCCACGTCTGGTAGATCTCCTCGCGGCTCGCCGCGACCGCTTCGGGGTGGCTGCGGAAGTAATCGAGCTGTGCTTCCGTGTAGGGCTCGTTGGGTTTCGGCACGACCCAGTTCGCGGTGCGCTGGTACATCGTCACGTGCGCGACCTTGTCGACGATCTCGGGCACGAACTGCACCGCGCTCGCGGCGATGCCGACCACGCCGACGCGCTTGCCGGTGATGTCGTAGTCGTGGTTCCAGCGCGCCGAATGGAAGTAGGCCCCGGAGAAATCCTCGATGCCGGGGATCTGTGGCCACACGATGTTGTTGAACATGCCGATGGCGCTGACCACCGCGTCCGCGCTGAGCTCGGTACCGTCCGCGGTCGTCACGCGCCAGCGCCCGCCAGCGTCGTCCCAGGCCGCACTTTTCACCGCCGTGTTCAGGCGCAGGTGCGGGCGCAGGCCGTACTTGTCCACGCAGTGGTTCATGTAGGCGAGGATCTCGGCCTGGCCGGCAAACGGCCGCGACCAGTCGAGCTTGGGCTCGAACGAGAATGAATACAGGTGGGACTGCACGTCGCACTCGGCGCCCGGATAAGTGTTGTGGTACCAGGTGCCGCCGACGCCGCCGGCCTTGTCGAGCATGACGAAATCGTCGATGCCCGCTTCCTTGAGCTTGACGCCCATGCAGATGCCGCCACCACCGGCGCCGATGATGATGACCCGGTGGTGCTTGCTGTTCGTCTCGGACATCGTTCTCCCCTCGTTGCCGTGGACCCCGCGATGTTAGCAGCCCTTGCCAGGCAGGCGCCAAACCGGCGAGGCTAGCAGCCTGTCGGACCTAGGAACAATCGACTGCGCCGGCGCGAGGGCGGCCCCAGAAAAATCGACCCGATTTCTCGTGACGTGGAACCACTATGCGCCTCGAAATCGTGTTCATCTGGACTCGCCCTCTCACCGTGCTCGCTGCGATTGCCTAAGTCCGACAGGCTGCTGGTAACCCACATGGGGCACATGAATCATCGGTATTAGAGGGGTGGCAATGAGCGAGACGAATCGTCAATGGATACTACGCGCGCGCCCGCAGGGGCACATGCGGATCGAGGATTTCGAGCTGAAGAACGTGCCGGCGCCGACCGGCGAGGTCGGTGCCGGCGAGATCCGTATCCGCAACGTCGCGTTTCTGTGCGCGCCGACGATGCGCAACTGGATGGATCCGCCCGGCAACAGCTTTTATCCCTCGGTGCCGCTCGGCGAGGTCATGCTGGCTCCGGCCGTCGCGCGCGTGGTCGCCTCGGGTGACCCGACCTACCCCGTCGGCACACGCGTCTACACGATTTCGAGCTGGCAGGATTACGCCACCATTCCGACCGGCGCCGGGCTGCCGCTGCATGCCCTGCCCGAAGGGCTGAGTTTCCTCGAGGGCATCGGCCGTTACGGCCTCAACCCGCTGACCGCCTATTTCGGCCTGCTCGACGTCGGCCAGCCGCAGGCCGGCGAAACCCTCGTGGTGTCCGGCGCCGCCGGTTCCACCGGCTCGACCGCGGCCCAGATCGGGAAGATCAAGGGCCTGCGCGTCATCGGCATCGCGGGCGGTGCGGCCAAGTGCGCGTGGCTGCGCGAGGAGTGCGGTCTCGACGCGGCGGTCGACTACAAGGCCGAGCCCGTCGAGGAGCGCCTGGCCGGACTGTGCCCGGACGGTATCGACGTCTTCTACGACAATGTCGGCGGCGAGATCCTGCAGGCCGCGGTCAACAACATGGCGCCGTTCGGCCGCATCGTGCTGTGCGGTCAGATCGCGAGCTATGACGAAGGCCGCCAGCCGGAAGGACCGCGCAACATGATGCGCCTGATCTACGGCAGCATTCGCATGCAGGGCTTCCTCTGTGGCAACTACGCCGATCGCTTCGACGAGGCGGTGGCCGATCTCAAAGCCTGGACCGCGGCCGGGCGTATCGCCTATCGCGAAGGCCTGCACCACGGTTTCGAGAACCTGCCATCGGCGTTCGCGACGCTGTTCAGCGGGAGCAATCAGGGCACGCTGCTGGTGCAGGTGGCCGACGAGGCCGAAGCGCGCGAGTGAGCGTCCCCCGCCTTCCCTGTCCGGCCCCGCGGCGCGCGGTCAGCGCGCGGCCAGCAACAGTTCGCGCGCGCGGTGGTACATGGCCGGCACGGCCAGCGCCATGCGCTCCCACGCCGGGTCGTGGCGCTGGCCCTCGCGGTGCAGGCGCGTGAACAGGCCGGAAACGACGGCCATGCGGTAGCCGGCCAGCGCGCGATACCAGTCGACGCCGGCGGCCGAGCGGCCGCTGCACCGCTCGTACTCGGCGATCATCCCGCCCGGCGTGAGTGGATTGACCGGGCACCAGTCGGGATGCCAGGAGGCGCGGTCGCCGATCATGATCTGCCAGCCGAGGTCGTAGAGCTGGGCGCCGATCGCGGACAGCTCCCAGTCGAGCAAGGCGACGACCTGGCCGTGTTCGTCGTAGAGAATGTTGCCGGGCTGGCAATCGCCATGCATCAGGCCCACCGGCGAGGGCGGCGGACCCTGCTCGAGCAGCAGCGCACGCACTTCCTCGCCGAGCCGGATCCAGTCCGGTTCCGCGGCCTTGGCGAGCACCGAGTCCCAGCGCGCGACCTCGGCCTCGATCGGACTCGGGTCCTGCCAGTCGGCCAGGTGACGCTGCCAGTCGAAGGCATGCACGCGCGCCATCAGGGCGCTGGCCTGGCGCCACAGGGGCGCGACCGCTCGCGGGGACAGGTCGAACGAAGCGTCCGGCTCCCACACGATGAAGCTACGCCCGGGCAGGCGCGCGAAGACCACGTACGCCGTGGGCAGGAATTCGTCGTCAGCGCCGTGGAAGCGAATCGGTGGTACCGGGAAGCCGTGCTGCGCGAGCGTCTCGAGCAGCGGCACCTGGCGCAGCACGTCGGTGTTGCCGCTACGCCTGACGCCAACCGGCGCGAGGCGGATGACGAGTCGGTCGAGGCAGCGCTCGCGGCGCCGGTCGTGCACCTCGAAGCCGAAGGTCAGGCCGCCGTGGCTGCCGGCGAAGCCGCCCAGGTCGTGCACGCGGGCATCGTGTCCGTAATGCGCGGCGACCAGGCGCGCCAGGCAGGATTCGAGCTCGTTCAGCTCCATCGGGGGGAATTCTCGTCTCTCATCGCTGGGAGTGTCCGCCGGGAGTGTCTGACACTTTTGCTCAAAAAGTGCGCAAAAGTGTCAGACACTGTCAGGGCTCGCAAAAGTGTCAGACACTGTCAGGGCTCGTCGGCGCCGCGCGCAGGGATGTCGGCAAGCGCTGCCACGCGCCATGCCCGTGGCGGGCGCAGACTCAGCCCATTTCCAGCACCAGCTTGCCCATCTGCTCCGATTCGAGCATGCGCTGGTGTGCGCTGACCGCCTCGCTGAAGGGATAGACGTGGTCGACCACGGGTTCCAGCTTGTGCGCATTGATGAAATCGACCATCGCGCGGAACTCTTCCGGCCGGCCCATCGTCGTGCCCTGGATGCGGATCTGGCGGAAGAACAGCTTGGCCATGTTGAGCCCTTTTTCCGCGTTGCCCTGCGTGGCGCCGAAGAACACGTAGCGGCCGCCGTTGCCGAGGGTGTCGAGGCAGGTGTGCAGGCCGTCGCCGCCGGCCGAGTCGACCACGAGGTCGATACCGCCGCTGGCGGCGCGCAGCTGCTTGCCCCAGTCGGCATCGCGGTAATTGAACCCCGCGCTCGCACCGAGCGCGAGCGCGGCATCAATCTTGTCCTGCTTGCTCGAGGTGACGTAGACCTCGGCGCCATGGTGTTTCGCCCACATCAGGGCGAACGTCGCGCAGCCGCCACCGATGCCGGTGACGAGCACTTTCTGACCCGGGGCGACCTCGCCGTGGGTGACCGTGGCGCGCCACGCGGTCAGCCCGGCGAGCGGGAAAGCCGCCGCCTGCGCCCAGGACAGGTGCGCTGGCTTGGCATGGACCGAACTTTCCGGCACGCAGATGTATTCGGCATGGGTACCCTGGTCGGGCATGCCGAGCACGCGGAAGTCAGGGCCGCCGCAACGCGGGTCGTCGCCCCACTCGAGTGCCGGGTAGATGACGACTTCCTCGCCGACACGCGCGCTGTCGACATCGGCGCCGACGGCATCGATCACGCCCGCACCGTCCGAACCCGCGACCGAAGGAAACTGGATGCGTGGGTAGGCGCCGACGGTGATCCACACGTCACGGCGGTTGAGTGCGGCGCAGGCGATCTTCACGCGCACCTGGCCGGCGCCGGGCTCCGGCAGCGGCAGGTCTTCGATGGCGAGCTTGTCGGGGCCGCCCAGTTCTCTCAGGACCAGTGCTTTCATCGCTCAGCGCCCCTTGAACCCGGTCTTCTCCTTCTTGGTGAAGGCGTTGATGGCGTTGACGGTGTCCTGCGAGGCCCGCGCCAGGCCGGCGATGGCGCGCGTCTCCAGTTCCATCTGGGTTTCCAGGGTGTTGCCGAGGCTGTCGGTAACGAGGCGCTTGGACTCGCCGTAGGCCAGGGTCGGCCCCTTCGCCAGTTGATGCGCCACTTCCATCACGCGACTCATCAGCTGGTCGTCGGCGACGACTTCGTTGACCAGGCCCCACTCGCGCGCCTCGGCAGCGCTCAGTACGTCGTTCATGAGAATGAGCTGCATTGCCTTCACATGCCCGACCAGGCGCGGCAGGAAATAGGTGCTCGAGCCGTCCGGCGACACGCCGGCCCGGGTATAGGCCATGGTGAACTTGGCCGACTCGGCGGCGAACACCATGTCGCCGGATATCGCCATCGAGAAACCGGCGCCGGCGGCGACGCCGTTGACGGCCACGAGGTAGGGCGCGTTCATGCGCGCGAAGCGCGAGATCGCCGCGTGCAGGCCGGTCGTCGCGTAGCGCATGTACTCGGCCATGCCCTCGCCCTGCGCGGCGAACGAGTGCAGGTCACCGCCGGCGGAGAACATCTTGCCGGCGCCGGTGAACACCACGCAGCGGATATCGGGGTTGGAGTCGCAGTGCGTGGCGACCTTGACCAGCTCTTCGGCCATCGGCACGTTGAGGCTGTTGGCGGCGTCCGGACGGTTCAGGGTGATGACGGCAACGCCGCCGTCGCGCTCGAAGCTGAGCGTCTCGTAGCTCATGGGTGGTCTCCTCCCCGGGGGTGTTCGACAGGTTCAGTCGTTGTTCGATTCGCGCGCCGCGCGGCGGCGTGCGAGGTCGGCCATTATCGCCGCGCGCTCGTCGTCGGTGTAGCGCGTCCAGTAAGTGATTTCCTCGCGCGTGCGCAGGCAGCCGACGCAGATGCCGAGGTCGGCATTGAGCGCGCACACGGCGACGCAAGGCGAGTCGATGCGCGGCTGCCCGCTCATGCCAGCTGTCCGCTCAGTGCGTCGCCTAGGCGCGCGAGGTAGTCCAGGCCATCGATCGCGCGGCTGCCGTACCACGACAGCATTTCGCCGTCGACGAGATGTACCCCGCAGCCCTCGCCGCACAGGCGGCGCACCTCGTCGAGGTGCTTGTCGCGGAACGGGTACGGCTCGCTGCTGAGCAGGCAGAGATCGGGCGCGAGCCCGCCCAAGTCCGCCTCCGCCAGCTCTGGATAGCGCTTCGCCGCTGACGCCGGCAGCGTGTGCCAGTTGATCAATGCAAGCATGCGGGCGATGTAGGTGTCGCGGCTGACGGTCATCCAGGGCTCGCGCCAGATCAGGTAGACCACGCGCTGGGACGGGCGTCCGTCGCGGTGCCTGCGCAGGGCATCGAGGCGCTGGCGCAACGCCGTGGCGAGTACCTCGGCCTGGGCTTCGCGCGCGAAGATTCCGCCGATGAGCTGGTACAGGGCCAGGTTGTCCTCGGGCGCGTTGGGATGGGTGACGATGACGTGTGGCACGAACTCGCGCAGCGCGTCGAAGGTCGGCCGCTCGTTTTCGTCGATGTTGACGATGACGTGGCTAGGCGCGAGTGCCCGGATACCCTCGAGGTCGACGTCCTTGGTCCCGCCGAGCTTGGGCACGCGGCGTACCGCTTCTCGCGGATGCACGCAGAAGCCGGTGCGCCCCACCACCTGCGGCCCGAGGTCGAGGGCGAACAGCAGTTCGGTGACGCTGGGCACGAGGCAGACGATGCGCGCGTCGTCGCCGGCGCGCGCATGCGTCTGCCCGATGGCGTCGATCAGCATGGGGATGCCGTCATCTCCACGTCGCACACGAGACCCGCGAGCTCACATGTTGCGGCGGTACTCGCCGCCGACGTCGTAGAGCGCGTCCGAGATCTGGCCGAGCGAGGCATGCTTGACCGTCTCGACCAGCTCCGCGAAGCAGTTGCCGCGCTTGCGTGCGACTTCCTGCAGCGCGCTCATGCGCGCCGGACGCTCCTCGGCGTGGATGGCGTGGAAGTTGCGCACGGCCGCAATCTGGTCGTGCTTCTCCTCCTCGCTGGACCGCATCAGCTCGAGCTCCGTCACTTCGTCTTCCTGGCCCTCCTTGGGCAGGAACGTGTTGACGCCGATCAGCGGCAGGCTGCCGTCGTGCTTCTTGTGTTCGTAGTAGAGGCTTTCCTCCTGGATCTTGGAGCGCTGGTACATGGTGTCCATGGCGCCGAGTACGCCGCCGCGCGAGGAGATGTTCTCGAACTCCTTGTACACCGCTTCCTCGACGATGTCGGTCAGTTCGTTGACGATGAACGAACCCTGCCAGGGGTTCTCGCAGAAGTTGAGTCCCAGTTCGCGGTTGATGATCAACTGGATGGCAACGGCGCGCCGCACCGACTGCTCTGTCGGCGTGGTGATGGCCTCGTCGTAGGCATTGGTGTGCAGGCTGTTGCAGTTGTCGAACAGCGCATACAGCGCCTGCAGCGTGGTACGGATGTCGTTGAAGCTGATCTCCTGCGCGTGCAGCGAACGCCCCGAGGTCTGGATGTGGTACTTCAACATCTGGCTGCGCGGGCTCGCGCCGTAGCGCTCGCGCATCGCGCGCGCCCAGATGCGCCGCGCGACACGGCCGATCACGCTGTACTCCGGATCCATGCCGTTGGAGAAGAAGAACGACAGGTTCGGCGCGAAGTCGTCGATCTTCATGCCGCGGGCCAGGTAGTACTCGACGATGGTGAAGCCGTTGGCGAGCGTGAACGCGAGCTGGCTGATCGGGTTCGCACCGGCCTCGGCGATGTGGTAGCCGCTGATCGAGACCGAGTAGAAGTTGCGCACTTCGTGGTCGACGAAATAGGCCTGCACATCGCCCATCATCTTCATCGCGAACTCGGTCGAGAAGATGCAGGTGTTCTGCGCCTGGTCTTCCTTGAGGATATCGGCCTGCACCGTGCCACGCACGGTCCTGAGCGTCTCCGCCTTGATCCGCGCATAGGTCTCGGCATCGACCACCTGGTCACCGGAGATACCGAGCAGGCCGAGGCCGAGACCATCGTTGCCGGGCGGCAGCTCGCCCTTGTAGGTGGGGCGCTGACGGCCTTCGAAGTACTTCGCGATCTTCTTCTCCGCCTCGGCCCACTGGCCGGCTTCCTTCAGATGCTTCTCGACCTGCTGGTCGATGGCGGCGTTCATGAAGAAGGCGAGGATGATCGGCGCCGGGCCGTTGATGGTCATCGACACCGAGGTCGTCGGCGAGCACAGGTCGAACCCCGAGTAGAGCTTCTTCGCATCGTCCACCGAGGCGATGGAGACGCCGGAGTTGCCGACCTTGCCGTAGATGTCCGGGCGCTCGTGCGGATCCTCGCCGTAGAGCGTGACCGAGTCGAAGGCCGTCGACAGGCGCGCCGCCGGCTGTCCCTGTGACAGGTAGTGGAAGCGGCGGTTGGTGCGCTCGGGCGTGCCTTCGCCGGCGAACATGCGCGTCGGATCCTCGCCGGCGCGGCGATAGGGGAAGACGCCGCCCGTGTACGGGTAGCCGCCGGGGAGGTTTTCGCGCATGAGGAAGCGCAGCAGGTCGCCCCAGCCATCGAACTTGGGCGGCGCGATCTTCGGAATGCGCTGGTGGCTCAAGCTCTCGCGGTAGTTGTCACCGCGGATTTCGCGCCCTCGCACCTGGTAGCAGTATTCTTCATCGGTGATGCCCTTGAGCCGCTCGGGCCATTCGAGCAGCAGCTGGCGTGCTTCGGCGCCGAGATCGTCGAGGGCCGCGTTGTAGCGCTGGCGCAGCGTCAGCAGGGTCTTGTCGCCACCGTCGGTGAGCGCCGCCTGCGCGTAGGGTTCGAGACGCGCCGGCCGCTCGGGATCCTCGAGTTCGCCGAGCGTCTCCCAGGTGTGCTGGGCGCGGTTGGCCGCATCGGCCAGGGTTTCGATGCGTGCATTGATGCCGCGGCCCTCCTCGGCGATCTCGGCGAGGTAGCGCACCCGGCTGGGCGGGATGATCTCGGTGCCGCGCGGCTCCTTGCGCGAGGTGTCGACGTCGGGCGTCCAGTGGCCGCTGTCGAGTTCGAGCTTGTCGGCCAGCACGCGACACAGGTTAGCGAACATCCAGGTCAGACCGGGGTCGTTGAACTGGCTCGCGATGGTCGGGAAGACCGGGATGTCGGCGTCGGCGATTTCGAACTGCTGGTGATTGCGCTTCCACTGCTTGCGGACGTCGCGCAGGGCGTCGTCGGCGCCACGCTTGTCGAACTTGTTGAGCACGATCAGATCGGCGAAGTCGAGCATGTCGATCTTCTCGAGCTGGGTCGGCGCGCCATACTCGCTGGTCATGATATAGAGCGGCAGATCGACGAGGTCGACGATCTCGGAATCGCTCTGGCCGATGCCGGCCGTCTCGACGATGACGAGGTCGAAGCCGGAGGCCTTGAGGAAGGCGATTGCGTCGGCGAGCATGGCACTGGTCGCGAGATGCTGGCGACGCGTCGCCATCGAGCGCATGAACAGGTTCTCGTGGCGCAGGCTGTTCATGCGGATGCGGTCGCCGAGCAGTGCACCACCGGTGCGGCGCCGGGTCGGGTCGACGGCAAGCACCGCGATGCGCCGGTCCGGAAAGTACTGGCAGAAGCGCGACAGGATTTCGTCGGTGACCGAACTCTTGCCGGCGCCGCCGGTACCGGTGATGCCGATCACGGGCACCTTGCGTGCGGCAATGCGCCATTCCTTGCGCAGCGTCTCGAGGCGCGATTCGGACAGTGCGCCATCTTCGAGAGCCGACAGCGTCTGCGCGATGCCGAGCGGCTCGCTGGCCGTGACTTTCTCCGGCAGCGTGCTCGCACGGCGCGCACGCATGGTGCGCTGCACGAGATCCTCGATCATGCCCTTCAGGCCCATCTTCATGCCGTCGTTGGGATGGTAGATGCGCTCCACGCCGTAGGCTTCGAGGTCGGCAATCTCCTCCGGCGTGATGGTGCCGCCACCACCGCCGAACACGCGCACGTGGCCGGCGCCGGCCTCGTTCAGCATGTCGACCATGTAGCGGAAGTACTCGTTGTGGCCGCCCTGGTAGGAGCTGATGGCGATACCGTCGGCGTCTTCCTGGATGGCGGCGCGCACGACGTCGGCGACCGCGCGGTTGTGGCCGAGATGAACGACCTCGGCACCCTCGCCCTGGATCAGGCGCCGCATGACGTTGATGGCGGCGTCGTGGCCGTCGAACAGCGAGGCGGCGGTGACGAAGCGCAGCGGCGTCGTCTCGGTCGATGCTTGCGGGCTCTCGCCCAGGTCTCTGGCTCGGGTGCTCATGGGTGCTTCTCCCTCTCGTAGGTGGTCAGGCGTGCCGGCGGCGGGACACGCCGCTGGACGCGCTCGCGCGCGGCCAGTCGTTCTCGCTCGTGTGGATGATTCATTGTGTGTGCTCGATACCCGGCGCGGCGCTGCCGGTCACGGCGCCGAGCGGCCCGGCTGCCGCTGGGCCGCCCGGTGCAGCCGCCGGCACGAGGGCAAACGCGGTCTGGCGCTTCAGTGATTCGTGCAGGAAACGCAGGTGCTCGCTCGCCTCGGGCGTCACCAGCCACTGGTAGACGATACCGATGATGGCGGCACAGAACTGCTCGGCGACACCGCGGGCGTCGACGCTCGGCGATATCGTGCCCACGGCGATGCCCTTCTCGATCCAGGCGACGACGTCGCGTCGGCGGCGCTCGTGGATATTCGCCACGACCTGCTTGAGTGCGGCATCGGGGCCGATCGAATCGAACCACAGGATGTAGAACGCACGGATCGGCTCGGCCGCTTCGACGATGAAACGATAATGGGCGTCGGTGGCGGCTTCGATCGCGTCGAGACCGACCTTGTCGCGTACCGCCCGGCGCAGTTCGCGCAACCATGATTCGCCGATCGAGCGGATCAGGAAGGCGAACAGCCCGCCCTTGTTGCCGAAGCGGTAGCTGGCCAGGCCACGGCTGTAGCCGGCGCGCTCGCCGACGTCCTTGAGCGTGGTTCCGGCGCTGCCGCGCTCGCAGATGAGTGCGACGGCGGCGTCGAGCATGCGCGCGTCGGACAGCGCCGTGCGTTCGGCCTGGGTGCGACGTTCCTGCTCGGTGGCGGTATCGGGCTGCATGCAGCGTATTATCCCGGGCAGGTTACTTGTTTGCAACAAGCAAGTAGGCATGCCTCACCCGCGACGTGCGACGCGGGCCCGCTATCGCCCGCGCCGCCGGCTCCACAGAACACCCGCGAGAATCAGGCCGAGGCCGGCATAGTCGGTGGCGGCGAGCCGTTCGTCGAGCAGCAGGGTGCCGAGCAGTACCGAGAAGCCGGGGACGAGGTAGTTCGTGAGTGAGACGAAGCCCGCCCCGGCGCGCCCGATCAGCGGGTAGACGATGCCCGCGCCAAGCGCGGTCGGGAAGATGCCGAGCAGCAGCACGGCGAGCCCGGGCTGCCAGGGCGGCCACGCCGGCGGCGGCGCCAGCAGTGCCGCGAGCACGAGCGATTGCAGTGCCGCCGCGCACAGTACGCCGCAGGCCAGCAGCGGCCCCGGCAGGCGCGGTACCAGCCGCGCCGTCACCCCGTTGAGGGCATAACCCGTCGCGGCGGCCAGAATCGCGAGTTCGGCCAGCAGCCGCATGCCGCGCGCACTGAGGTCGCCGAGAGCAAGCGGACCGATCAGCAGGACCACGCCGGCGAAGCCGATCACGAACGCGGCCAGGCGGCGCCGGGTGAGGCGCTCGTCGGGCAGGACGTAGTGTGCGACGACGATGGTGACCAGTGGCACGGCGGACATGAGGATGCCGGCCAGGCTGGAGGGCACGTGCTGCTGCCCCCACGCGATCAGCGCGAAGGGAGCGACGTTGCCGACGGCGCCGAGCCAGGCGAACCACAGCCAGGGGCGCGGCGTGCGCGGCAGGCGGTAGCCCCGCGCGTGGACCAGCGCAAGCAGCGCGGCGGCGCCGATGTTGATGCGCAGCGCGGTCAGCCACCAGGGATCGATGGCTTCAAGCGCGACCTGGGTCAGGGCGAAGGCCGAGCCCCAGACGGTGACCAGCGTGGCGAGCCCGAACCATTCCGTCGGTCCGACCTGTAGCCGGGTCGCGTTCACGCGGTGCTCGCATCCGCCAGGCCGCTGGCAGGTGCTGCGCCTCCCCTCGCCCGGCGCTTGCCGGCTGACCCGGGCCGCCGGCGCGCCCGCGGCTCAGGCATCGCCGATACGGATCAGACCTTCCTGCGCGACCGAAACCACGAGGTGGCCTTCGCGATCGTAGAAGCTGCCACGGGCGAGGCCGCGTGCACCGGACGAACTGACGCCTTCACACACGTACAGCAGCCATTCGTCCATCTTGAACGGGCGATGGAACCACATGGCGTGATCGAGACTCGCGAGGAACAGGTTCTCGGCCAGGGCGCGCACGCCCTGCGGCATCAACAGGGTCGTGATGAGGCCGTAATCCGACAGGTAGGCGAGTATCGCGCGATGCAGGTCGGCATCGTCCGGCAGGGAATCGACCGTGCGCAGCCAGGTGCGTCGCAACGGCGGCGTACCGGCCGGTACGGCATCGAAGTAGGCGTCGACCGGGCGCAACTCGAACGGCGCGGCGATGCTCGCGATGCGCTGCACCTTGGGCGTTGCGCCTTCGAGATTGAGCTGGTCGAAGCTCGCGCGTGGCAATTCCTCGGGCGGCGGCACGCCGGGTGCCGGTGACTGGTACTCGATGCCTGCTTCCTGCTTGTGGAACGAGGCTTCCAGGGTGAAGATCGGCCGTCCTCGCTGCACCGCAACGACGCGGCGGGCCGAGAAGCTGCCGCCGTCGCGGCTGCGATCGACCTCGTAGATGACCGGTCGTCCGGATTCCGCCTCGCGCAGAAAATAGGCGTGGATGGAGTGCACGTCGCGGCCGTCGACCGTCGACTGCGCTGCCTTGATCGCCTCGCCGAGGACCTTGCCGCCGTAGACGCGCTTCAAGTGCGTGTCGCTGAGCGCGCCGCGGAACAGGTTTTCTTCCAGCCGTTCGAGCGCGAGCGCGTCGACCAGCCGTCGCAGGGCTTCGTCCAAGGGATGCTCCTTCAGCGGAAAGCGTATTGTTCGGTCGGGAAGCTGACTTCCCGCACTTCGCGCACGTAAGTCTCGAGCGCGCCGTGGATCGAGCCTTCCTGCTCCATGTAATTCTTCGAGAAGCGGGTGCGCTTGCCGGGAAAGATGTCGAGTACGTCGTAGAGCACCAGGATCTGGCCGTCGACGTCGGGACCGGCGCCGATGCCGATGACCGGCACGTCGGCGTCGCGGGTGATCTCGGCGGCGAGGCCCATCGGCACGCATTCGAGCAGGAGGATGTCGGCACCGGCCTCTTCCAGCGCTCGCGCGTCCTCTTTCATCTTCGCCGCGGCCTTCTCCTCGCGCCCCTGCACGCGGTAGCCACCGTACTTGTGGATTGCCTGCGGGGTGAGGCCAAGATGCGCGCACACCGGCACGCCACATTCGGTGAGGCGCGCGACCATGTCGATTTCGAGCTCGCCCCACTCGAGCTTGACAATCTCGGCACCGCCCTCCTTCATCAGGCGCGCGGCGTTCTTCAGGCAGTCGCCGGCCGAGGCATAGCTCATGAACGGCATGTCAGCCATGAGCATGGCGCGACCGAGGCCGCGGGCGACCAGCCGCGAGTGGTAGATGATCTCATCGACCGTGACCGGGATGGTCGTTTCGTGTCCCTGCACGACCATGCCGAGCGAATCGCCGACGAGGACGAAATCGATGCCGGCACGCTCGAGGGCGTTGGCGAAAGCGGCATCGTAGGCGGTCATGCTCGCGATCTTTTCGCCACGCTGCTTCATCTGGCGCAGCGTGCGCACGGTGACCTTCTCAGCCTGCTCGTTGTGGGCGCTCATGGAAACTCCTCTTGTCGCGCTGGGGTCGCGCTGCGCGGTGCAGCTCGGCGGCGGGCGCGCGCAGCCGCCGTGTCAGTGTCGGTCGACGCCCGCCGTCTTGCGCGCAACGCCTTCGACGAAGCGTGCGAGTTCGACCGGGGCGCGTTCGTGCCAGCCCTCGCCGATGATCTCGTGCGCGTCGTGCGCGGTGCAAGCGAAGCGCACGTGGCGCGCCCCGACTTCGACCACGCGTGCTTCGGCACGCACCCGCATGCCGACCGGCGTCGCGGCGAGGTGGCTGACCTCGACCCGCGTGCCGACCGACCCCCAGCCGGACGGCAGCAGGGCGGCGATGGCATCCGCCGCCGCCATCTCCAGTGCGAAGATCATCTGCGGTGTCGCGTAGACCGGCGGCAGCGACGGATAGGCGTGTTGCACGGTCAGCTCATGCGTCACGACGAGCTCGCGCGCGGCGCTGGCGCCGAGCGGAACCAGGCGCGCGAGATCGGGCATGTTCAGCCGAGCGTACCGATCCAGGCCCGCACCGCGGCGGCTATTTCGGCCGGCGAATCTTCCTGGATGAAATGCAGGCCGGCGACGCCGATCTCGCTGGTGTTCTTCCAGCTCCGCGCATAGTCAGCGGCGCTGCCGTTCATGATCATGCCGGGCTTGGCGCTGATGAAGAGCTTCGGAATCGGCGAGTCGGCGAGGAATTCGCCATAGCGGCGGACCAGCGCGCAGACCTCGGCGGGCTCCCCTTCCAGCGGGATCTGGCGCGGCCAGGTGAGGGTCGGCCGGCGATCCTCGCCGGCGTTGGCGAACGGCGCGACATAAGCGGCCATTTCGTCCTCGTCCAGGTCGCGCAGGATCGAGGCCGGCAGCACGCGTTCGACGAACACGTTCTTCTGCAGAACGACTTCCTCGCCCGCCGGGGAACGGAAGGTCTTGAACATATCGCGCGCCGCCTCCGGCCACTCGTCCCAGGTCAGCGGCTTGACGATGCCTTCCATGTGCGCCACGCCGGCGGTGGCCGCCGGGTGATCGGCAATCCAGTCGAAGCCGAGCGCGCTGCCCCAGTCGTGGATCACGAACACCACGTCGTCGTTCACGCCCAGCGCGTCGAGCGCGCCGCGCCAGTAATGGCGCTGCTCGGCGAAGGTGTAGCGGTCCGGTCCGGAATCGGGCAGCTTGTCGGAATCGCCCATGCCGATGAGGTCAATGGCGATACAGCGCCCGAGATCGGCGAGCTCGGGCAGAATGTTCCGCCACAGGTAGGACGAAGTCGGGTTGCCGTGCTGGAACACGATCGGCCTGCCCTCGCCCATCTCGACATACGCCATGCGGCTGCCGTCGACGGTGACAGTTTGCTTGCGTGCGGACCATGCGTTCATGAGCTCTCTCCCCGGGACGGGCGGTGCCGCCCCTGTTGCTGCCGTGCGTTCAGGCGTCCTGACCGAGCGCGGCGATCTGCGCGGCGATGGCGATGATGCGTTCGGCCTGCACCAGGTGCGGTCGGTCGATCATCTTACCGTCGAGTTGGAGTGTGCCGGCGTCCGGGTTGGCCTTGAAGGCGTCGATCACGGCCTGGGCATGGGCGAGCTCGTCCGCGGAGGGAGAGAAGGCCTCGTTGATGACCGGCACCTGTGCCGGGTGAATGGCGATCTTGCCGGTGAAACCGTCGCGCCGTGCTTCGTCGCACACGACCCTGAGACGGTCGGTGTCGCGGAAGTCGGCCATGACGGTGTCAATCGCCTGCACGCCGCTGGCATGCGCCGCGAACAGGCACAAGGAGCGCGTCGTCTGGTAGGGCATCGTCCAGTCCTTGTTGGCGTCGAGGTTGGCGCTCGCGCCGACTGCGGCGCCGAGGTCCTCCGCGCCCCAGGTGATGCCGCTGAGCCGCGGTACGCCGTGGCGATAGTCGCCGAGACCGAACACTGCTGCCGGCGTTTCCGTCGCGACCGGCAGGATCGCGATGCCGCCGGCCGGCAGGCCGTGCTCGGCTTCGAGCACGTCGAGGTAGTGCGCGACGATGCGCAGATCCTCGGGGCCGTTGGCCTTGGGCAGCACGATGCCATCGGGCGCCGCAGGCGCGACGCCGGCGACGTCGTGCTGTGCAAGTCCGGAATCGAGCGGATTGACGCGGACGTAGAACTTGACCCCGGGAGTGCGTGCGCCGCGCAGGAATTCCGCGACCATCTCGCGTGCCACCGGCTTGCGCTGGGCCGCCACCGAATCCTCGAGATCCAGGATCACGCAGTCGGCGCCGATGCCCGAGGCCTTGGTCATCTTCTTGTCGCTATCGCCCGGGGCGAACAGGAGTGAACGTAACATCAGGCAGGTTTCCTCAGCATCAGGCCGGAGCGCTTGCACACCGCGACGAGCTCGTCTTTCTGGTTGTAGGCACGGTGCTCGAAGATCACGATGCCATTGTTCGGGCGCGACTTGCTCTCGCGAATCTCGACCACTTCGGACTCGACGCGGATGGTGTCGCCATGGAACAACGGGCGCGGAAAGCGCACCTCGTCCCAACCCAGATTGGCTACCGTGGTGCCGAGGGTGGTCTCGTGCACGCTGATACCGACCATCAGCGCCAGCGTGAAGGCGCTGTTGACGATGCGCTGGCCGAATTCCGTCTCGTTCCTGCAGTACTCTTCGTCGAGATGCAGCCGCGCCGGATTGTGGGTCATCGCGGTGAACAGCACGTTATCGGTTTCAGTCAGCGTGCGGTGGATCGGATGCTCGAAAATCTGTCCGACGCTGAATTCCTCGAAATACAGGCCTGCCATGGGTCCTCCTCTGGTCTTGGCGCGGGGGCGCGTCGCTGCATTATAGGCAATGCGCGAAGGGGGACGCGTGCCATGCCCGACGGCGTCGCGCGCCTGGCAGTCGGTACGCCGGCGCGGCGGCGTGCTAGGCTGGCGGCGCGTCCATCCCGCAGGGAAGCCCGAATGATGTCGCCGATGTCGTCCTACCGTCCGCGCTGCGCGCCGACCGTGGCCGTGTTCTTCGCGCTCTCGCTCGTCGTCGGTGCGGGTCCCGCAGCCGCGGCGCGCTTGGTCGTGCCGTTCTGGGGTGAGGTCAGCGGGTACAACGTCGCGGGCCTCGGCACGGCGTCGTTCGTGCTCGGTGAGTTCACCATCGAGACCGGCGTGTCCGCTTTCGGCGGCGGCGGTGCGAGCGCCGATTACCTCTACGGCCGCGACGCACCTGGCGCATACGTCCGCCTGTGGACGCCGCGCGGCTTTGCGCTCGAACTGCCGTTGGCGCTGGTTCACGTGGCCCCGCGTGACAACGGCTTCGCGCGCGACATGGTCATCCTCCAGAGCTACCTCTCGGAGAGTCCCAACGACTGGCACCTCGAGCTGCACCTGTACCGGGATGACGACAGCTGGCTCGCGGGCAGCATCGCGCAACCGACCGATTTCGGCATCGATTTCGACGAGGCGTGGCTGAATGCCTGGTTCACCGACGAGTACGACCGCGTGCGCGAGATCTGGATCGACGTGCTGCGCTTCGACGCGCCGCCCGCCCCGGTGCCGTTGCCGGCACTGCTGGCCCCGTTCGTCGCCGCGCTCGGCTGGCTGCTCGCGAGGCGCCGGTCGGGCTGAGATCGGCCGGACCCTAGGGCGCGGCCAGGAACAGGTCCGCGTGGCGTTCGCGCAGCACGTTCTTCTGAACTTTGCCCATGGCATTGCGCGGCAGTTCGTCACCGATGAGCAGGCGCTTGGGGACTTTGAACGCGGCCAGGCGCTCGCGCAACGCACCCAGCACGGCCGTTTCGTCGAGCGGCGCGTCGGCGACGATGGCGGCGACGACAGCTTCGCCGAAGTCCGCGTGGGGTACGCCGAACACCGCGGCCTCACCGATGCCGGGGATCGTTTCCAGTTCGCGTTCCACTTCCTTCGGGTACACGTTGAGGCCGCCGCTGATCACCAAATCCTTGCTGCGGCCGACGATGAACAGGTAGCCGTCGTCGTCGAGGTGACCCTGGTCACCGGTGCGGAACCAGCCG
>Ga0180436_10001202_pt1 | contig 25559 bp, 24 predicted proteins | sample SS_ome_2_FD_132434 | JGI IMG/M metagenome (GOLD analysis project Ga0180436, IMG submission 132434) | Hypersaline lake sediment archaeal communities from the Salton Sea, California, USA - SS_3_S_2 metaG | ecosystem: Environmental > Aquatic > Non-marine Saline and Alkaline > Hypersaline >... | reverse complement strand
CTCCATAGGTCCTCCCACCTGATGTTTATGACAGAAGCTCTTCGAGCTCATGCATCACCTGATTGTCCGTAAAATGACCGACCTGTGCCGAACTCGACGGACATACGGCGGCACAACTGCCGCACCCCTGGCACAGGGCATCGTTAACCCTCGCGATGTTAAGGCTCTCATCAAAGCTGATGGCTGAGTAGGCGCATACGCCGATACAGGTTTTGCAGCCCGTACAAAGATCAGGGTCAATATGCGAAATTTCCGCCCGGGTTTCCACAGTCCCTTTTGAGAGCAGGGCGATGGCCTCGCCGGCCGCAGCCGATGCCTGTGCCACGGTATCCGGTATATCCTTTGGCCCCTGGCAGCAGCCGGCTAAATATACCCCCGCGGACGGGGTGGAAACTGGTCCAAGCTTGGCATGAAGTTCGGAAAACCACCCGTCCCCATCGGTCTGTACGCCGGCAAGTTTGCCGACATCATCCGAACCGTCCGCAGGCTCAAGGCCTACACTTAAAATTACCATGTCGACGGGAACCCGCAGCGTCTTCATGGTCAGCGTGTTTTCGGCGACAACCGTCAATTTTCCGATGTCTTCCGGCTCGTCAGGAATATCGGTTATCTCGGCCACCCTTCCCCTGACAAGATGAACGCCTTCTTCCTGGACGCGGTTATAGAACTCTTCGTAGAGCTTGCCGGGGGAGCGAACATCAATGTAGAACTCCCAGACCTCGGCACCTGTTTTATCTTTCAGCAGATGGGCGAATTTCATCGAATACATGCAGCAGACCCTGGAGCAATATGTGTTGTACTTTCTATCCCTGGATCCCACACAGTGAACAATGGCGACTGTTTCCGGAGGTTTGCCGTTTTTCATTAAAATGCTTCCGGAGGTGGGTCCGGTGGCGTTGTTCAGCCGTTCGAATTCCAGGCTGGTATATACTTCCTGATACCTTCCATACCCATACTGCCCGAGGGGAGTGGGGTCAAACGCCTTGAATCCGGTCGCATAAATGACAGCCCCGGCATTAATGTCAACAAATTCAGGTTCCTGGTCATAGTTTATGGCATCCGCTTCACAGAATTTTTCACAGATGCCGCACTTTTTCCCCTTCCCCAGCTTCAGGCAGTTTTTTGCATCAATCACGGGCGTCTTGGGCACTGCCTGTGGAAAGGGCGAGAATATGGCGGTCCGCCGGGTCAGCCCTTCATCAAACTCACTCGTGATTTTTTTAGAGGGGCATTTTTCCATGCATACTCCGCATCCCGTGCACTTTTCTTCATCCACATAACGCGGCTTCTTTTTTACCCTGACCTTAAAGTTTCCCACAAATCCTGTTATGGATTCAACTTCGCTCCATGTATGGACGGTTATGTTTTCATGCTGGCTGACACTGACCATTTTGGGGGTCATGATGCAGGCTGCACAATCTAGGGTGGGAAATGTTTTGTCAAATTTGGCCATATGCCCGCCGATCGAGGGCTCCCTTTCAACGATAACCACCTTTAAGCCGGCCTCTGCGGCAGTGAGGGCTGCCTGCATTCCGGCTATTCCGCCGCCGATAATCAGAACGGATTTGGTGACGTCAACGTGTCGAGTGCTGAGATCCTTGTGGTGCGAAACCCTTGCAACTGCTGCGGCGACAAGTTCTTTGGCCTTTCCGGTGGCATCATCCTTATCCGGTGTTACCCAGGAAGAATTCTCCCGGATGTTGGCCATTTGGAAAAAAAACTTACTGATTCCCGCCGCCTCACAGGCTTTCCGGAATGTAATTTCATGCATACGCGGTGAACAGGATGCGACCACGATCCGATTCAGCCCTTTTTTCTTTATATCATTAATGATGAGATCCTGACCCGGGCTGGAGCACATGAATTTATACTCTTCCGCCACTTTTACGTTCTGAAGTCCCCGGGCGTGGTTTTTTACGGCTTCGGTATCGACTTTTGATGCGATGTTCATTCCGCAATGGCAGACATATACACCGATCACCGGCTTTTCAGTTGTTACGGCCATGCAAAACGTCCTTCTTCACACGTATGAGTAGTTTGTCCAGACCCAATTCTTCCGGTTCAAGCCCCAGTGCCAGGCCGATGATTTGGGAAAAATAGGTGACGGGAATCGCAGTGCCCGTCGCGGCCTGTCCCTGATCCAGATTGAACTGGCACAGGGGGCAAAGCGTTGTGACAATATCCGCTTTATTGTAAACGGCGCCGTCGATTATTCTTTTTATGAGCGGCCGGGTCTCCTTTGCATGGGGAACAGCAAGGGACGCGCCGCAGCACATGGTTTTTGCCGAATGGTCGACGGTTGTAAAGCCCACTTTTTCAATCAGTTGCTCCAGCATATCCGCCGGATCAAGATCATTCCAGGGCCGTGTCAACTGGCACCCGTAGTAGGGGGCCACTTTTATTTTATTAAAACCGGGCCGCGTGCCTTTATGGCCGGATGTTATCTTCTCAGTCCACAGCGCTTCCGGGACGTCGTTTGCAAAAACCTCAATGACATGACGAATTTTAGAGTTGTCATCGAAAACCAGCCCCTCGACAGAAAGCCGCCGGTTTACATCCTCCACAAAAGCCTTGTCAGCTTTTAGTTTTTCCAGAACTTTTCTAAGAGTTGAATAGCAAGCATTGCAACCGGTTATGATCTCCAGGTATCCGTTTTTATTTGCAAGGGAAAACACCCGGGCGCCCAAAAGCATAGTATCCTTTTCACTCACCCCGGGGTATACCGTTGCGCCGCAGCAGTTCCAGTCAGGGATTTCGTCAAACCGAATGCCGAGGACCCGAATAACCGCGTCAACGGATTCCTTGTATCCAGCCGCTGAACTGTAGGAGCATCCCGGATAGAAAGCGTACTTCAACTGTTTTTCTCCCCTGATGTGTCCGGTGGCTGTGGATGTCGTTCCAGGTATGCCCGGATAGAGGTCCTGTTTTTTGTCATCTGCGGTTTGATGTCCATTCGCTTCCTTGTCATGAGCTTTAGTGCCAGGGGAATGTTTTTTAAAGCATCAAGCGGATGCTTTACACCGTATTTTGCCATTATCAGTGACTCTGTAACCCTTCCGAAATGAACCAGATTGTCGGCGAATGCGGCATAGAAATCCGGCATTTTGAGGCCGGAAGGCATGGTGTTCATTTCTACTGCCATTTGCTTCAGGGTATAGACGATATCGGTGACGGGAATTTCCTGGGGACATCGTTCGATACATTGATAGCAGGAAGAGCAGAACCAGAGGGTGTTGGATGAGAGCGCTTCCGCCATCTCGTTATCCCTGATAAGGGCGAAAAGCCCTCTGGGCGCATAATCCATCTGGTCCGAATAAGGGCAAGATCCGCTGCAGGTGCCGCACTGAATACATCTTAAGATATCTTTTCCGTGGGGAGAGTTGTAAAAAGAATCCCGAAGTTCCGGATCTGTTTTCATGGATCGTTTCCCATACGAGTGTTTCAAAGGACCTGTATATATCATTTGCAACATTTTTCAAGCTTTTAATTAAACGTTAACCCGCCGCTTTTTCAAAAGAGCCCGGTAGTAAGGCTCTTTTTCCTCGACGGCTTCCATCACAATAACCTCATATGAAGTGGCCGGCAGAACCTTGAACAGATCGGATGAGGTCTCAGAGTTGCTCCATAAAATTTCCAGAACTCCCTCTGTGGGCATTTCCTTAAACGCATTGCTCACCTTGAGGAGCGTAAAGGGAGCTATAAATCCTCTGAGGTCAAGAACCTGCATCTTTATTTCCCCTTCTTGTGGGAGTTATACATAGCAATTCGGATGCCAGTTTTCTTTCCGGCGGCATCTTAAAAATATGACATCGTCGCTGTGTTATACTCCCAATCGCTGAGGGGCCGTGGCGGGGTGCCGCTATTTAAAAACTAGACAGGGGGTCATTTTATTTGTGTTACGAATGAAAGTATGTTAAATATATAAACATATGAAGTGTTAATTATCTTAACAGGAAGGCAAATGTTTGAGGCGGAACTGAACAGGTACTGGAAAACCGTTGTGGATACAATCCAGGATGGTGTCATGATCGTTGATACCGGCGGCATCATTATTTCGGTTAACAAAGGTTTTGAAACGATAACCGGATACACGAAAGACGAGGTGATAGGCAAGCCCTGCTCCATATTGAACTGCAATTCATGTGAAATTGCAAGGGATTGCGAGGCCTGCCATTGGTGCCTGCTTTTCAGGAAAGGGAATCTGACAAAGCAGGAATGCGTGATCATGCGTAAAGACGGCACCTATCTTTATGTTTTAAAAAATGCATCGGTGTTGAAAAATGACGAGGGCCGTGTGACAGGCGCTGTTGAAACCATTACGGACATAACGGATCTTATTGACAAAGAGGTTCAGATTGAAACGTTCCGCCGGGAACTCGCGGCAGAGGACAGCTTCCATGGCATTATCGGGGCTTCATCAATTATGCAGAAAGTATTTGATCTCATAGCAAATGCTGCTTATTCAGATGCACCTGTTATCATCTATGGAGAGAGCGGGACAGGAAAGGAACTGGTTGCAAAGGCAATTCATGAAACAGGCCCGCGCAACTTAAAACCGTATATCAAGGTGAACTGCGCGGCGTTAAACGAATCACTACTGGAAAGCGAGCTGTTCGGCCATGTAAAAGGCTCTTTTACGGGGGCGCACAGGGACAGGCAGGGAAGATTCGAAGCCGCCGCGGACGGTGATATATTTCTTGACGAGATAGGTGATCTGCCCCTTTCCACGCAGGTGAAACTGTTGAGGGTTTTGGAGGAAAAAGTGGTGGAAAAGGTCGGCGATAACCAGCCGGTTCGAATCAACACAAGGATAATATCTGCGACAAATAAGGACCTTGGCAAACTGGTGGAGCAGGGGGCGTTCAGGGAGGATTTTTACTACAGGATAAATGTCATTCCCATCATGATTCCGCCGCTTCGTGAACGCATCAGTGATATCCCGCTGCTTGCCGAATCGTTTTTTAAAAGAATCCAGCTTAAAAGCGGGAAAAACATTCAGGGAATATCAAAAGAGGCCCTTAAACGCCTCATGGAGTATCCATGGCCGGGAAATGCCAGAGAGCTTAAAAGCGCCCTTGAATATGCGTTTGTCTCCTGCAAAAATGCCATGATCACCCCGGACGATCTTCCCCGGACCATCACCGCCCAGGAGAATCAGACGCGCATTGCAATGGCGATTGAAGAGGCGTCCGGGCCCAGCACGGAGACCGGTAGAGCCTTAAAAGACATCAATGAAATAAAAAAAGGGCGGCTAATGGATGCCCTTAGACAATCCGGCGGCAATCAGTCCGAGGCGGCAAGACGGCTTGGCATTTCAAGAACGAGTGTGTGGAGCCAGATAAAACGGTTTGGGATTAAACTTTCTGAAATTTGATATGCCAAAGACTATCGGGCTGTGGCATGTATTTTGCTTTTTCACTTACATCGAGGGTAATTGGCAAAAAATACCTCCATTTGCTGTGTGACACCACTCTCATCCTTAAGGAGCCCGGCTCGAGCACGAGGCCTTCAGGCCGGGCTTCTTTACCTTCCTGATATAAGCTCATCTATTTTACGCTTGATATAATCGGCGAGTTCTTCAAGCTTTTCCGTCGTGACATTTGGAATGTCACTGGAAAGAGCCTCTATTTCCGACTCACCCAGGCCGATGGTTTTGTTGACCATAAATGTATCCACTTCGCCGTCATCAAGCAAAAGACCGCAAGCACCGACTGCGCCGACAAAATCATCGTCATGGAAAATGGGCACGACAAGCTTGACCAGTCCTGCGTCACACTCTTCAATCACTGGCTCACGGGTGTTCATGGCCATCGCGGCAATGTTCATATGTGCCACCGCACAGATGAAACTTTGGCCCTTGTCGCTGTCCTTGACAACAGGACAAAGCCGGTTTACCCATTGCTTATGATCCGTAATCCTGTATCCATTCGTATCGAACACATTGCTATCCAGTCCGGATTTGTCACAGATTTTTTTTTCCAGTTCCAGCCATTTTTCGAGAGGTAAGATTTCCGTAAGCCTCATTTATAGAACCCCATAGTATTGAATTATGTGCCGTTTATGTGTTAACTACGTCACAATAAATTATTTGAAAGTATTTTTCAATTGTCATATATTAATAATTCAACCGCATAATGAAGAAGAGCGAACGCGTTAAAAGAATAGTGCGAACACTGAAGGCCCTGTACCCGAATGTCGAGACACCGCTTTTGCATAAAACACCTTTTCAGCTCCTGGTATCGACCATCCTTTCGGCCCAGTGCACGGATCGCCAGGTTAACTCGGTGACGCCCGCCCTGTTTAAAAAATTTTCTTCTCCGGAAGAACTGTCAAAAGCAAAGCCAAACGAGATAGAGCGCATTATATATTCCACGGGGTTTTATAAAAATAAGGCCCGACACTTAAAACGCTGCAGCCGTGCATTGCTTGAAAAACACGATGGCAACGTCCCCGACACCCTTCATGATTTGGTGAAGCTGCCCGGCGTTGGGAGGAAAACCGCCAATGTTGTGCTGGGGGCATCGTTCGGTATTCCGGCGATGGTTGTGGATACCCATGTGGCAAGGATTTCAAAACGCCTTGAGCTGACAATCCACACCGATCCAGTAAAAATTGAATCAGACCTTGAAAAAGTGATTCCTGAAAAGGAATGGAACGATTTCTCCCTTCGGTTGATTTTCTTTGGACGGGCCGTATGCACTGCAAGAAAGCCGGGCTGCCCCGAGTGCCCGCTGAATGATATTTGCCGTCAGGTCACACCCGGATATTAGATTGGGCTAATTATTCAAAAAGGAAAGAATATATGGAAATCAAACAGTTTAGATATTCGGCAGACAATCTGGCGTATCTTGTTTATGATGAAACCCGGGCCGTGGCAATCGATCCCGGTGCGGTGAATGACATCCTGGCATTTCTGCGTCAAGCCGGCATTCAGCTGAAATATATCGTAAATACCCATACGCATCCTGACCACACGACAGGGAACGGTCCGTTGGTTAATGAAACCGGCGCTCAGTATTTAGATATGGACACGCTCATGAATAAAAAAAGCATATCTCTTCCCGGCGGCAGTATATCCGTTCATCATACGCCCGGGCATTCCCCGGATTCCGTTGTGTTTTATTTTGACAATGTGCTGGTGGCGGGGGATACGCTTTTTAATGGAAAGGTCGGCAGGTGTTTTACGGGGGACCTGAAGGGGTTTTTGTCATCGATAAAATTCATCATGTCCTTTCCCGATGACACCGTTGTCTACAGCGGCCATGACTATGTCCTGGAGTATATGGAAACAGCAAAAGCCATTGAGCCGGATAACAACGCCGTGGAAGAATTCATCTCCAGATACAACCCCGGCCATGTTTATTCCACTCTCGCGGAAGAGTTCAGGATAAACCCCACGCTGCGCTTCAATACCAGGGAGCTTATTGACATTTTAAAAGCAAGGGGGCTTCCGGTTGCCACGGAATATGACCGCTGGCAGTCCGTCATGTCAATCGTGTAGCTGAAAACGTTCCGGGGATTAAAACCAATAATAATTAAGGAGAGTTCAGGATGACAGACAGGCTTATTATTATCGGGGGTGTTGCAGGCGGTGCCACCGCCGCGGCCCGTGCCCGAAGACTTAACGAGAAGGCGGAAATTATCCTGTTTGAACGGGGCGAATATATTTCTTTTGCCAACTGCGGCCTTCCCTACTATCTCGGAAAGGTAATCAAAAAACGGGAGGATCTTCTCGTGACCACGCCGGAGGACCTTTCCCGGCGCTACCGGGTGGATGTCAGAACGTTCAGTGAAGTCATGGCCATTCACCGAGACAGGCGGGAAGTGGAGGTAAAAAATACAAAGACCGGCGATATCTATAATGAACCCTACGACAAAATAATTCTTTCACCGGGTGCGGAACCCATAAGGCCTCCACTTAGGGGGATAGATCTCGACAATATTTTTTCCGTCAGAAATCTGTCGGATATAGACCGCATCAAACAACTGGTTGACGAGGTCAGGCCCGAGAAGGCGGTGGTTGTCGGAGGAGGCTTCATCGGGTTGGAAATGGCTGAGAACCTGGTCAGAAGAAAAGTGACCGTTACCATTGTGGAGAAAATGAACCAGGTTATGACGCCGTTGGATATTGAAATGGCGGCAATCGCACAGAGCCACATGGAAAAGAAAGGCATCACTCTTTTGCTTGGAAACGGTGTGGAGGGCTTCGAGAAATCTGAAAAAGGACTCCGGGTACTTACGGAAAAGGGAGGCGGCCTGGATTGTGATCTGGTTATTCTGGCCATCGGGGTGCAGCCGGAAAACCATCTGGCTGTAAATGCAGGATTAGATGCCGGTGAAGGGGGCGGTATCCGGACCGATGGCCTTATGAGAACCGAGGACCCGGATATATTCGCCGTGGGCGATGCAGTGGAGGTCCCGGAATATATTACGGGAAAGCCGGTGATGATACCCCTTGCGGGACCGGCTAACAAACAGGGGCGAATTGCCGCTGAAAACGCAATGGGACGGGGGACCCAGTACAGGGGGTGCCTTGGAACGTCCATCGTCGAAATATTTAATCTGGCCCTTGCCCGCACCGGGCTGAATGAGACGATGCTGAAGAGCGGGAACATGGCCTACAAAAAAAGCTATACTACATCCGTGTCCCACGCGTCTTATTATCCCGGGGCGGAAGATTTGACCATCAAACTGCTTTTTTCTCCTGACGACGGAACCGTTCTCGGGGCGCAGATAGCGGGATTCAAGGGCGTGGACAAACGTATTGATGTTATTGCCACAGCCATTAGGGGAAAAATGACCGTCTACGATCTCGAGGAGTTGGAACTGGCCTACGCGCCGCCTTTTTCGTCGGCCAAGGACCCGGTGAATGTGGCCGGATTTGTAGCGGCCAATATCCTGAGAGGCGATTTGGAAACCATACACTGGGACGAACTCGGGTCCCTTGACCGGGAGCAGCACGTTCTGATTGATCTCAGGACAGCAGGCGAAATTAAACGGCACGGTGCCGTCCCCGGGAGCAGGAATATCCCCATAGATGATTTGAGGGGTATGCTGAGTGAACTGGACAGGAACAAGACATATATTCTCTTTTGCGCCGTGGGGTTGAGAGGGTATGTGGCATACCGCATTCTGGTCCAGAACGGATTCAGTGCCAGGAGTTTCAGCGGCGGCCACTGGGTATATAAGCACGCGGTAAACTGAGGAGAGTTAAACATGTGCGGAATTTCCGGCATCATTAGCCCGTCCCTTTCGAAAGAAGAAATAACACGGGTGTTATCGAAAATGGGGGATCTGCAGCGTCACCGGGGGCCCGATGACAAAAAGGAGGCGGTCTATTCTTCGGGAGAGGTCAAAATCGGTCTCGGGTTTGTAAGACTGTCCATTCTTGACCTTGATACCGGTATGCAGCCCATCGTGTGTCCCGAGGACGGTTCCGCCATCATTTGCAACGGGCAGGTGTATAACTACCTTGAACTGGCCCCTCACGTCGCCGGAGAAGAATTTGTCTCAAAAGGGGACATCGAGGTGGCCCTTCATTTGTTCAGAAAAAAGGGGCTGGATTTTCTCCAGTATTTGAACGGCATGTATGCCGGAGCAATATACTCTCCGAGGGATAAGAAACTGATTCTGTTCAGGGACCGCTTCGGCATTAAACCCGTCTACTATGCCGACCTATCGGAGACATTTGTTTTTGCATCGGAGATCAAACCTGTTTTATCCGCCGTGAAAATCATCACGGGAACGGCGCCTGAGCTGAATGCCGACGGTCTTTCCACCTATTTCACGTATCGCTATCTCCCGGGTGAAAAGACCATGTTCAAGGGCGTCCATCGCCTGGCTCCGGGATCCTTTCTGGACTATAACCTGTCCGACGGGCACGTTTCCATCCACAGATACTGGCAGTACCGGCTGGATAATGTGGATAACCGGATGTCAATTGATGATGCCGCGGAGAAGCTGACCGGTCTTTTTGATGATGCCGTCAAGATACGGCTGAGGGCGGATGTGGAGGTGGGGTCGTTGTTAAGCGGCGGGATTGACTCTTCTGCCGTGGCCTCCATTGCTTCCGAAACGCATCCGGCCATCCGATTGTTTACCATTTTTTTTAACGAGAAAAAGTACAATGAGCTGCCTCAGGTCCAAAGGTTCCTGAAGGCAAAGGAAAGCAGGTTTAAACATGCTGCTCATACCGTGGGCCTTTGCAGCCGGGACAGCCTGGGTAGGCTTCCGGAGATTATTCGGGCATTGGAAGAGCCGATTTCTTTAGGAACCATCCTCCCCACCTACCAGATATGTAAAATGGCGGCGGAACGCGTAAAGGTAGTATTAACAGGTGAGGGGGCGGATGAGATTTTTGCCGGTTATCGTAAATTCCTGGTTGAGTCTGCTGCCGCTGAATATCACCGCCTGTCGTCCGACGGGCAAAGAGAAATGGAGGCGGCCTATCCCGAGCTGAAGGCATATCTTCCGGTCCGGCATGATGACCCTGTAAAGCGCTACATACAAAGTGAGATGCTTTTTAGCCCGGACGAGCTGAGTCGGCTTCTGGGAAAGGATGTCGGCGAAGTGATTTTCCCGGAGGATGCAAGACCCATTTTTTCAGGACAAGAGCACCCGTTGAACTCGGCCATAGCAATGGAAAGCCGGGCCAGATTGCCGGACTATGTAATTCTTCGATTGGATAAGTTGTCCATGAACCATTCCCTTGAAACCAGAACGCCTTTTCTGGATTTTCGCCTGGCTGAATTTGCAGCCACGCTTCCTCCGGAGCTTAAAGCCAACCTTGACAGGGGAAAGGAAAAATATATTTGCAGCGTTGCATTTGAGCGTGGCGGCATCCTGGATGCCTCAACATCAGTAAGGAGAAAACAGCCGTTCACCATTCCCCTTGCGGAATGGTTGTCGGAACCCCGCCTGTTGCCGGATTTCATTCAAGAGATTTTTTTCGGTGATACATTAAACAGGCATGGAATACTTAACCCGCATCTGATAAAGACGGATGTGAATAATATTTCAGCACATGATATCGGTCCGGATACGCTGGTATCAAATGCAGACAGGGTATTCTCAATTATCATATTTTCATTGTGGTACGAGGAATTTTTTGCTGACGGTGTCACCGGCCTAAAATGATAAGACGAGGCCGGTAAAAGGAAGAATAAATGAAAAAACCGGAGACGCACGACGAGCTGGTTCAGATCTATTCCGGCCTGTTGCTTGACCATATCACCGGAACGTTTCCGTCCGGCAGTCGAACATTCGGTTTTGAATATGAGTTTCTTCCGGAAGACCCCTTGGATTTGTCAATAATGAAGAAGCTTTATGATTTTTTGCCGGAGAATGGTTTTCAAAAAGAGGGGGAGTGTTACCGGCATGACAGTGGAATGAGCATTACATTTGAGCCGGGGGGACAGATCGAATACAACAGTGTCCCTCTTCTTCCGGATGATACGAAAAGACTTGAGACATCTCTTGATATCATTTCAAGGACCAACGAAAGGATACGAAGCGGCCTGGGTATTACCTATATCCCTGTTGCCTATATCCCGGGGAGGGCCGACACCCCGCTGTGCTTAGACTCAGAGAGATACCGCCTCCTCCATGAACGGATGTCTCTCAGCGGCAGGCGGGGAAAGGAAATGATGAAAGCCAGTGCATCGATTCATCTTCATGTGGTTATTCGAAGCCCGGAGGAGCTGGTTCCCGTCTTTTTAAAACTTTGCGGGCTTAGCGTGTCCGGCGGGTTTAAAATGGGTGAGGACCGGAGGGATATATGGAACCATACCGATCCCTCAAGGTGCGGTCTCCCTTATAAAAACATAGATACTGACTCAAGGCCGTCCGACCTGACCAGCGAACTGGTGAGCGTTGCCGCACATGCGCATATCCTCGGGGAGGATGTGCCTTTCTGGCAATCAAGCGATACCGGTTTTGAACGCTTTTTATATCATCTGACAACCATTTTTACTGATGTCAGGCTGAATAACAAGGGGCCTACACTGGAATTAAGAACGTTGGACAGTATGCCGGAGGAAAAATTCAGATTTATCTGGAACCGGTTTCTCGATGAATTGCGGTAAACCAGGATCCCGGGTGCCCTGAACAACTGTGGGAAGAGGACATTTGACTAAGTAATTGTAGTGGAGATAGAGCCGATGAAAAAAGTAACCGTCTATACGTCAGGGTCCTGTCCCTATTGTATTATGGCAAAAGAACTTCTGGAAGATAAAGACGTTGAAATAGAAGAGCGTCGAATCGATAGGGATCCAAAGTATATAGATGAAGCAATAGAACGAAGCGGTGGCCGCAGAACGGTTCCCCAGATTTTTATAGGTGACTACCATGTGGGCGGATATGATGACTTGTCCGCACTGGATGACAAAGGTGAACTGGACGACCTGCTTACACCGTAAACCTGTTCCCGCCGCAATAGGCCTGGAACCTATTTTTTTTGTAGCAGGCGATGGTCATATCGAGCGATTGGCCGAGATCGACTGCGAGTGCTGTGGGGCGTGACATACCGATCAGAAACGTCAGCTCAGCCCTTGCCGCTTTTTGAACCATTTCATAGCTGATGCGGGAAGACAGCACACCGATTTTGGCCTGATGGAGATCACCCGACATGAACACCTTGCCAATGGCTTTATCCAGGGCATTATGCCGCCCGACATCCTCTGCGGCCGACATGATATTGCCGTTCCGGTCAAACACCAGGGCGGCGTGGGCGGCCTCGGTTTCTTCGTAAAGATTCTGGTTGTTTGAGATACTGTCAACGCATTCAATCGCCTGATCTGTGGATATGGTCATCTGATCCTTGCATGGCGTCATAATTTGCTGCATATCCGTTATGACTTCCTTTCCGCAGATGCCGCAGCTTGTCTGGCTGACAAACCCCCTTCTTTCCAGGATATCTGAGACCAGTTGCTTGCGTTCCTTGTGTAGTGTAACGGTGGCGACATTCATGTCGTCCTCCGAGCAGAAGCCCAGGGATGAAAAATCATCCGGGTGACTGACAAGGCCCTCGGCCAGGCAGAAGCCCGCAACATGGCAGATTTCGTCGCCCGGTGTGCGCATGACGACTGAATACGGTTCCCCTTCCACGCGGATGACCAGCGGCTCCTCGATGATCATTCCCTGCTCTATGGTTATCCGCCTGGTTCGTTCAAACAGGGTGACGTCTTTTTTAGTGTAGCTGTTCATGGGTGGCCTTTTTTAATGGTCGTATTGTCTTGCCATGGGATATGCTACAATGTTATTTCTTAAACGTCAATTTTATAAGGATGGTTTATAAGGAGAGTTAAAACTATGGCATCAGCACGAGCATCCATCTGTGGATTGTCCAGGGATGATTTCTTACAAAAAATCGAGGAATTTCACGGGTTCACCGCACCAGGTCTGGTAATCGGCGGACTTATGGTGGATATGGCACAAGAGCTGATCCGGGACAACATGGGCGAAGGCATTGATGCTGATGCGATAGTGGAAGCCAGGCACTGCCTTCCGGATGCCGTACAGATTTTTACCCCCTGCACCATAGGAAACGGGTGGCTGAAGATTGTGGATTGGGGGAAATTTGCCCTCAGCCTGTACGATAAACATGTGAAGCGCGGGTACCGGGTCTGGTTTGATGTGTCAAAAGCCGCTCTTTTCCCGAATCTTTATAACTGGTATATGAAAAAAGTGTCCAAAAAAGACCTTCCCATAGATATTCTGCTTGAGTCTATTTTTGAGGCCGGTAGAGATGCGCTGTCATCCAGGGCCGTGTCCATTCTTAATACATACAGCGGAGAAAAAAAAGGGGGCACGGATATCTGTGACGGTTGCGGAGAGGCGTATCCGGTTGTCCAGGGAAGCGTTTGCCTTTCCTGCCGGGGGGAATCGTATTTCGAGTTGTCATAAAACCGACTGACATGACCGCCACCACCGGTCCCCAAAAAGGGGAAACCCCGCAGGGCACTACCAAGGCCCTTTTTTGCGGGGTTTAATGAAGATGAAGATAAGCGAAACGCTTCCCAAGCTATGTATAAAAAAACAGTCGCCATGGCAATATGGAATTAAAATGGATAAAATATGGATAAAAAACCCATACTGCATAATAAATGACCATCGGTTTAATCCGCCGGCCCGCACCGCGATACCTGGCCCCCACACATAGAAGGCCACCCGGTCGGGAAGGTCTAATTTAAATGGAAAAATATCAAGTATAAAAAAACGGTTGACAAGCTTTCGCGTTTCGTGTTTTGTTCGTTTGTCGAATATCATTCGATAAATGAAAAGCGTACTACTGGAACGATCGGACAGGAAAGCAGAATGGGAGTTAAAGAAAGAAGGGCACTTGAAAAAGAGCTCAGGCGAAAACAAATATTGGACGCGGCGCGGAAACTGCTGTTTCAGACCGGAATGAAAGCCATATCCATTAACAAAATCGCCGCCGAAGCAGAACTGGGTGTGGGCACCATTTATTTTTATTATAAAAATAAGGAAGAGATTTTCGCAGCCTTGCAGGAGGAGGGCTTGAAGCTTCTCTTCAAAGAGATTGAAAAAATATACAAAGAGAAAAAACCCGCCGATGAAAAAATAAGAGAAATGGGGTTTATTTATTTAGAGTTCACCACGGAAAAGAAAGACTACTTTGATATTATCAGCTACTTTCTTTCATCATCGGAGGTCATCTTTCCTCCCAATTTGAAAGCCCAGATCGACCTGTCCGGGAATAAAATCATCTCTCTCATTTCTTCCACAGTCGATGAAGGAATAAAGGACGGCTTATTCAAACACGTGGACTCAAGACGTTTTTCCATCATGTTTTGGGGAACGATTCACGGCCTGGTCCAATTCAGGAAATTAAAAAATACGATATTGCATGGCGATAACCACAAAGAAATCTATCAATATGCCATCGACGGTTTAGTTGATGGTCTTTATTCAAAATAGGAGGCCGTATGTATAAGGATCTTGCGGGAAAAACAGCTCTTGTAAGCGGAGCCGGCAAGCGATCCGGAATCGGATATGCAATTGCCCGAAAGCTTGCCGATTGTAAAGCCAATATAATTATTGCAGACCTCGGAATGAATGACGGATCGGAAAGCGACGTCAGGACAGGAACTCAGGATGAAATGCAGGACATCACCGATGAGTTGAAAAAGGAATGCGGTATTGAAGCACTTGCGGTCAATGTGGATGTCGCGGATACCGGTTCCGTATCAAAGATGGCCGAGGCGGTGAAAGAACAATTCGACCATGTTCATATCCTGTGCAATAACGCCGGTGCCTCATTCGGCGTACCGAGCGCCACCCACACCTATGATGAGGCGGCGTGGATGAAAACCGTCGATGTTAACCTTCACGGCGTATTCCGTGTTTCAAAGGAGATTGTTCCCATGATGACGGGAGTCGGCGGGAGTATCATCAATACGGCGTCCAGGGCCGGGAAAGTGCCGGCGCTTTTTAATGGCGCCTATGCAGCAGCAAAAGCCGGTGTCATCATGATGACAAAGGTGATGGCAAGGGAACTCGCGGGAATGAATATACGGGTGAACGCCATTTGCCCGGGCCAGATTATGACGGACCTGGAAAAATGGAGATTCGGATTGGAAGCGCAATTTTTCGGGACGACCCCCGAAGAACAGGAAGACGCCATGTGCAAAACCATTCCATTAGGGCGCATTGGAACCACCCGGGAAGTGGCGAACCTTGTGGCATTTCTAGCTTCCGAGGCCTCATCCTATTGCACGGGGCAGGCGATTAACGTCACCGGCGGACAATTAATGGAACTGTAAAAAACATAAAAAAATAAGAACGGGTTAAAACAAATCCGATCCGTCACTCCGGCGAAAGCCGGAGTCCGGAAAAAGAGAAAGGACCGGATTTCGGCTTCCACCCGAATGACAAACGAATACAGAGCAGCGACATAAATTAACAGAAACAGGAGACAATAAAATGGAAACAGTAACCGGCGGACAACTTGTGGCAGAAGCGCTTGTCGAGAAACAGGTGAAGAATGTGTTTACATTAAGCGGCGGGCATATTACCCCCATTTATCAATATCTGGAAAATACGGATGTTACTCTTTTCGATACACGACATGAACAGGCAGCCGTTTTTATGGCGGAAGCCTGGGGAAAAATGACACGAAAGGCAGGTGTGGCAATGGTCACCGCGGGGCCGGGATTCACCAATGCACTGACCGGCGTCGCCAGTGCCTTATTTTCCAATACCCCCCTGGTGCTGATATGCGGCTGCGTCGGCCTTGACAACAGAGAAAAAATGGACCTTCAGGACATGCCCCAGGAAGCGGTTATCTCTCCCATGGTCAAAAAAACCCTTGTTTGCCATAAAACGGAAAGGGTCCGGGAGTTTGTGGATATGGCGTTTCGAATAGCGGAAAGCGGGCGTCCCGGACCGGTATACCTTGAGTTCCCCGTTGATATATTAAATGCCGCAGTTGATAAAACTGTTGTGAAAAAAACATCCACCGTCATCGAGGCAAAGCCGGCTGATACCGGAAAAGCGGAAGATCTACTTAACCTGATGCAGCAGGCCAAGCAGCCGGTGGTCATCGCCGGCACCGGCGTATGGCAGGCACACGCGGAAGACGCTTTGGTGGAGTTTATTGAGAAGACGGGAATGCCCGTGTTCACAAGCCTTGCAGGCCGGGGCACCATGCCGGACACTCACCCTCTCTGCTTTGAGGGCGCTCTCGCTATCCGTCCGGGGGCAGGATTTGCATCCTATGTGGCGGCGGATCTCGTCATCATTATCGGCACGCGTATTTCTTTGTATTACATGTTCGGGGATGTATTTAACCCGGCGGCAAAAATGGTTCAGGTGGATATCAACCCTGAAGAAATCGGCAGAAACCGCACCATAGACCTCCCCATTGTAAGTGACGCCGGGGGATTTCTCATGGAGGCGATTCGCATTGTCAATGAAAAAGGTCTCAGCGATACACTGAAGAGCCGGTTTGCGCCGTGGATCGCCACGGTGGAAAAAGCCCATGAAGACGGTAAGAACCTGGCCCAGGCCGACTGGAACAATGACAATGTGCCGATTCATCCCATGCGCCTGGCCCGGGAGGTGAATGACTTCATGAACCAGCCTGATGATATCGTTGTGGCAGACGGCGGGGACACGACAACGTGGATTGGAATGACCAGAACCATAGACAGGCCGGGCCATTATCTGGACTATGGTATATTCGGTTCGCTGGCTGTGGGTCTGCCTTATGCCAATGCCGCCAAACTCTTATATCCGGAAAAACGGGTATTGTTGCTGACAGGGGATGGGTCCGTGGGCTTCAACTTCATGGAGTTTGAAAACGCCATCCGAAAACAGCTGCCCATTGTCGTGGTCATCTCCAATGACCTGGGATGGGGCATGATCCGGCACAGCCAGGAAATCCGGATCGGTCATGCCATCGAGGCCGGCACGTTCATAGGCAAGGTGAATTATCATAAAATGGTGGAAGCGCTTGGCGGAAAAGGCTTTCTTGTTGAAAAACCGGCAGACATCAGGCCTGCACTGGAAGACGCGTTTGCATCCAATATGACCTGCTGCATTAACGTAATGACGGACCCGACAACCGTCAGCCCGGGCAGCATGGCGCTGGCCAATGTGGGAGCATACAAGGCTTAGAATACTAACCCATCCATGCGCGATGTTGTCCGTGGAGCGCTGAACATGAAAGGAGAATACCATGGATCCTGTAGCCATAGACCAGGTTCAATTGAATTTCAATCCAACCGGTTTGATGATCATCAATGGAGCTATCGGGCTCATGATGCTCGGCGTTGCCCTTGAGCTTAAATTCGAAGATTTTAAGCGCATTATAACCTCTCCCAAAGCCCCGGTTATCGGGCTGTTCGCCCAGTTCATTCTGCTTCCGGCGCTTACGTTTCTTCTTACCATGATTTGGAAACCCCACCCGTCCATGGCGCTGGGTATGATTCTGGTGGCTGCCTGCCCGGGAGGAAACCTGTCCAATATCATGACCTATCTGGCCAAGGGAAACTGTGCGGTCTCCATCAGCATGACCGCGGTGTCCACCGCCGCCGCCGTTGTCATGACGCCGTTGAACCTCTCCATTTGGGGATCGCTGAACCCGAACACTGCCGGTATCCTTAAAAAAGTGAGCCTCAGTCCCATGGATGTGTTCATTACGGTATTTATTATCCTAGGCATCCCGTTGATTATCGGCATGATGCTGTCAAGGTCGTTTCCGGCACTTGTTGAAAAGGTTAGAAAACCGTTTAAAATTTTCTCCCTGGTGTTCTTCATTCTTATCGTCATCGGCGCCCTTGCGGCGAACTGGAAGTATTTTATCGCCTATGTGGGCCTGGTGGTATTTGCCGTTTTTATCCATAATGCCCTGGCGTTGAATATCGGATACTGGACGGGCCGCATATGCAAATTGAGCGAAAAGGACTGCAGGGCCGTATCCATTGAAGTCGGAATACAAAACTCCGCTTTGGGTCTTGTCCTGGTGTTTAATTTCTTTGGCGGGCTTGGCGGCATGGCCATTGTTGTCGCCTGGTGGGGGATATGGCACATCTTTGCCGGACTGGTGACCGCTTTTATCTTCACACGAAAGAAACTGCCCGAAGACCAACCGGGTGCGGCGGCCCAGGCAGGATAGACCGTGGCTTACCAGACAAGGTTAAGTAGGAGTTTAAACAATGAAACGGAATTTTGAGGATAAAGTGGTGGCGATCACCGGCGGCGCAAGCGGAATCGGATTGGCCACAGGATGGGAATTCGCAAGAAAGGGAGCAAAAATAGCCATCCTGGACATGGATGAAGCGGCCCTGCTCGACGCTGGGCAAGCGTTGTCAAAGGCCGGTCATAATGTATACGCCGTCAGTTGTGACGTCACGAAAGAGGACGACTGTACGAGGGCTGTGGCGTCGGTCATCGAGCATTTCGGCGGCATTGATGTTCTCTTTAACAATGCGGGCATCACCCAGCGGGGCAGCTTCTTAAACACCCGTGTGTCCGTGTTTAAAAAGGTGATGGACGTCAATTTTTTCGGCTCCCTGTATTGCACAAAAGCAGCCGTCGACAGCCTTATTGAACGAAAGGGGTTGATCATTGTCAACGAGAGCGTTGCAGGACTGACCCCGCTTCTGGGCCGTACAGGATACAGCGCAAGCAAACATGCACTTCAGGGATTATTTACGTCCCTGCGCTGCGAGTTGAGGCATACGGGCACTCATGTGTTGATTGTCTGCCCGGGATTCATCAAGACCAACCTTCAGACCCGTGCGTTGGGAAGCGACGGAAATATTGCAACACACGCGCAGTCTACCATAGGCAAACAGGATACACCGGAGCATGCCGCGGAAGTTATTGTCAAGGGGGCGGAAAATGGAGACCATCTTCTCGTGTTAACCGCAGTGGGGAAAATAGGCTACTGGGTCAGCCGCCTCTTTCCGGTGTTTTACGAGAAGATGATGACGAAAAAGTTCATAAGCGAGCTGGAACAATAGCATGGACAAGGGCTACCGGCTGATGGTGAGATATATGCACTGCATCGGTCCCCAGGATTACGAGGTGGGCCGTGCTCAAACCGTGGAGGAGGCAGAGGAATGGAAAGCATCCCATCAGGTAAACGGCGGCAAGCGATTTACGGTGCCTGACAATGACCCTGTCCGGTGGTGCCCCGTGAGGCACTGTCACATGAAGATTCAGACACCCGTTTTTTTCTTTTCCCAGGCCGGATCAACCGGAAATGATAACGAATATATGACGAATTGAAAAAAACAATTTCGATAAAAGGAGAAGGATATGTCAAAACAGAAGATGACACCAAGCGAGGCACTTGTTGAGACACTTGTTGCCGAAGGCATTACCAACGTGTTCGGGATTGTCGGGTCTGCGTTCATGGATGCCCTTGACCTGTTTCCGGATGCCGGTATCCGGTTTGTTCCCGTTGCCCACGAACAGGCGGCCTGCCATGCCGCGGACGGGCTGGCACGGGTGACCGGCCGGCCCCAAACCTGCATTGCCCAAAACGGACCGGGCGCTGCCAATTTTGTTTCCGCAATGGTGGCGGCGTACTGGGCCCATTCGCCGGTGGTCGCCATCGCACCGGAAACCGGAACCATGGGAATTGGTACCGGCGGTTTTCAGGAACTCGACCAGATGGCCATGTTTGAAGAACAGACGGTGTATCAGGTCCGTGTAAACAGGCCGGAACGCATGGCGGAACTGGCCAGACGATGTTTTTATATGGCTAAATCAGAAAACGGCCCGACGCATCTGAATATCCCCAGGGATTATTTTTACGGTGTGTGTGAAGACGACATTTATACCACCATGGACATTTCAAGGGGTATCGGCTCAAAAAAGGCGTTGGAAGAAGCAGCCCAACTGCTGGCGAATGCCAGGTATCCGGTGATACTGTCCGGAGGCGGCGTCTCCCAGGGCGATGCCGTTCTGGAAGTCAAGGCCCTTGCCGAGTATCTTACGGCACCGGTTGTAAACAGCTACCTCCACAATGATACGTTTCCTGCCGACCACCAGCTGGCGGCAGGCCCGATTGGATATTGTGGCTCGAAGGCAGCCATGCGCACCATCGCCAAGGCGGATGTCGTCCTGGCCATAGGATCCCGGCTGGGTCCATTCGGAACACTGCCCCAGTATGACATCAGCTACTGGCCGGAGACCGCCAAAATCATACAGGTGGATGTGAACTCAAAGGTACTGGGTCTCAGCAAGAAGGTGGACGTTGCAAGCGTTGCCGATGCAAAGGAATATGCGTCAGAACTTCTGCTCATGATAAAAGGTTTAAAGCCGGATCTGGAGGTCAATACCGATAGGATCGGCGATGTAGAAACAGAAAAACAGATATGGTTCGACGAACTTGAAAGCTGGTCCACGTCTGAAAATAAGCTTATGCATCCCAGAAGGTTTCTCAGAGAGTTGACGCTGGCCATGCCCGGGGGGTCAATCGTGGCCACGGACATCGGCAACAATTCCTCCATGTGCAATGCCTATTTAAAGTTTTCCGGCATCCGCCGGCATATTTCGGCACTGAGCTGGGGCAATTGCGGATTCGCTTATGGCGCGGCCATGGGTGCAAAAATAGGTAAACCCGATGTGCCGGTTTTTGCATTCCAGGGTGACGGCGCTTATGGTATCAGCGGTATTGCAGAGGTGATGACCGCAGTGCGGGAGAACATACCGGTGATTGCCGTCGTGGCAAATAATCTTGAATGGGGCGCTGAAAAGAAAAACCAGATTGATTATTACGACAACCGGTTTGTGGGGGCAAATCTCAGGGAAAACCCGGATTATGCCCAGCTTGCAAAAGATATGGGGGCCAGGGGCTACAAAGTGGAAGATTACAGGGATGTCCAGGATGTGGTAAAGGACGCCGTTGCATCCGGCGAGCCGTGCGTCATCAATGCCATCATCGAGGGCGGGGAGGATGTGCTTGCCGAACCCTTCAGAAGGGATGCATTACAGATGCCCGTACGCTATCTTCCAAAATATGCTCATCTGAACGCAAAGAAATGAGGGAGATTCTAATCATCTACACCGATTTTATGAATCTTGATCAGGTTTGTTGAACCCGAAGTGAGCGCCAGGCCGGTTATAAATACAATGCGATCGTCTGCGGTTACAAACTGTTTTTCAATCAGCCGTTCTTCAGCTGCGCTGATTAAGCGTTTTGTATCCTTGATGCGCGGAACATATAGTGGTGTCACCCCCCAGATCAGTGCCAGACGGTTATAGATATCGGTGGAAGGCGTGAATGCGAATGCCGGTTTTGACGGCCGATGCTTTGATACGAGTTTGGCTGTTGACCCGGAGACCGAAAAGACGGCAATGGCCTTTGCATCAACCTCATGAAGAATATTAACGGCTGATTGAGCCACGGCATGGGCAACCATGCGCTCGGGATCTTTTCCATGCTTACGGTTATAGGAGATAAACGGAGATTTCTCCGCCTCGGCGGCGATTCTTGACATCATGGCCACGGCCTGCACAGGATATTTACCGGATGCCGTCTCTCCGGAAAGCATAACGGCATCCGTGCCATCATAGATTGCATTGGCGACGTCAGATGCCTCCGCCCTTGTGGGAACGGGATTTTCGCACATGGTTTCCAGCATCTGGGTGGCGGTTATTACCGGCTTATTTGCTTTAATTGCCTGGTGGATTATATTTTTTTGAATTGTCGGAACTTTTTCCGGTTTCAATTCAACGCCGAGGTCCCCCCGTGCCACCATGACTCCATCGGCGATGTTCAGGATTTCATCCAGGTTGTCAACCGCTTCGGGTTTTTCAATTTTGGCAATCACCGGAATATCCGCCCCTTGCTTTTTCATTATGGATTTAATCAGTTCGAGGTCATCTGCTGTGCGGACAAAGGAGAGCGCAAAATAATCAACACCGGCCTGAATGCCGAAATTCAGATCCTTTTTATCTTTTGCCGTCAAAGAGGGCGCGGAGACTTTTACACCGGGGAGGTTGATCCCCTTGTTCTCTTTTAAAATTCCCCCATTAATAACCTGACATGACAATCTGTCCTTTGCCTTGGATAACACCTTCAGTTCAATCAACCCGTCGTCCAGCAGCAGGGTTTCCCCTTTTTTTACATCCTTTATAAGGTTATCATAGGTGGTGGATATGAGTTCCGCTGATCCGGCTATTTTTTTTGTGGTGATCTTAATCTTTCCGTTCCGCTTCAGCAATATGGGTTCGCCGTTTTCTAATTTTCCGGTTCGTATTTTGGGGCCTTGAAGGTCAAGCAATATGGCCACCGGCTGCTTCATCTCTCTGGAAAGAGACCGGATCAGGCGTATGTTATTGCTGTGATCCTCATAGGAACCATGGGAAAAATTAAGCCGAGCGACATTCATTCCGGCCGAGATCATTTTTTCCAGCACCGGCCTGGTGTTGGATGCCGGGCCGATGGTCGCTACTATTTTTGTCTTATTGGCCATGATTATCCCCTTTTTGATAGAAGGGCGGCATTATCAGTATGTGCCCTATACCTGTCTGGATGTCGGGTCTCCCTTTCGGGTTGATGGCGTTGTTTTATGGGCAAAGATGTTAATGAAAAATATGTATTTTTTTTAGTGAATTATGAATAAAACTCAGAAATATGTCAACAGAATTTTTGTCAGGTTATCCCCTATACCCACTTATTGACATCGGTGGCCGGACTTGGCTCAGTGAACAGGCGGAAAGAACAAGAGAACAAGCTGATGAATAGAAAAATTCGGGAAACATCCTTCAAATGTCGGTGTCGGTAAACCCCAAAAGATGGAACCCGATATACTTCTTGACTTCATATGAGCATGATAATACCTGAATACTATTAATCATTTTTAAAGCAAAGGGGATATATGGCTTACTTTACAGACAAGGTGGTAGTTGTTACCGGGGCGTCAGAAGGAATCGGCCGGGCTCTATGTCTGGATCTTGCAGCAAATGGAGCAAAAGTTGTCTTGGCTGCCAGAAGCGAAAAGCGTCTGAACAGTCTGAAGCTTGAAATTGAGAATAAGGGGGGGACCGTGCTTTCCGTGCCGACAGATGTAACACAGGAGCACGCATGCAGGGGACTGGTCGACCGAACCGTAGCGGAATTTGACCGCATTGATATACTTGTGAACAACGCCGGGAGGACAATGTGGACAATGTTTGACGACATCAAGGATTTGTCTGTTTTTGATAAGATTATTCAATTGAACTACCTCGGATGTGTATATTGTACGTATCATGCCTTGCCTTATATAAAAAAAACCAAGGGCTTGATCGTGGGTGTGTCCAGCCTGGCCGGCTTGACCGGTATACCGGCCCGAACAGCGTATGCGGCAAGTAAACATGCAATGGTTGGATTTTTTGATTCTTTGCGAATTGAATTGAGAGGTTCAGGGGTGGACGTAACCATGATTGCTCCGGATTTTGTTCTGTCGGAAATTCACAGAAGGGCACTGGATGGTTTTGGAAAACCTCTCGGAGAAAGTCCGCTTCAGGAGTCGAAAATCATGACAGCGGAAAAATGTGCGTCGCTAATCATGGGTGCCATGCAAAAGAGGAAGCGGACGTGCATTACTTCATTCCGGGGAAAAATCGGCAGATGGGTGAAGATGATCGCCCCTGGTTTGGTGGATAAGATAGCCGCAAGGGCCATTGAACAGAAAAAATAAATGAGTTGTGCCCGGAGCATGCATATGAATAAAGTGTCAATTCAGCCGTTCATTGATTCAGTAAACAATACTGAAAAGATTACCGAACACGTATCCAAAGGGAAACCGGCCGTCGGCTATTTCTGCAATTACACGCCGGTGGAGCTGATTCATGCCTGTGGCTGTATCCCGTTTCGAATAAGCGGCGGCCCGGGCCCCCTGGCCAGGGCATATGACCTTCTGCCCGACTTTATATGTCCGTTCCTGAAACGGGCAACGGAAAGAGCGATGAACAATGAATTGTCTTTCCTCTCAGGTATAATCCAGGGGTATACCTGTGATGCCGCGTGCGGGGTTGTGAACGTGCTTGAAAAAAATATCAGCGGGGATGTGTTTGAGGTCATTCCGTTTCCGTATTCCGACAATCCGGACTCCAGGACGTATTTCCGCAACATACTTGCCACTGTCATAGAGCAGCTTGAAAGAATCGGCGGCAGTTTCTCAGAAGATGCACTGCTTCGAACCCTTGAACTCTATGATGATATTAGACGCATATTGGCGGGGTTTTATGACATCAGGTATGCCGGGCGGCTTCCGATGTCAGCAAGAGACCTGTGGCATGTCATTCGGGCCGGCGAGGTAACCTTGCCGGAGGACTACCTTCCCATGCTTGTTTCTCTGGCGGAGGACATCCGGGAAACATCCGAGGATTTCAATGGAAGGATACCTGTTTTGGTTTCGGGGAGTCTTGTGGAAGACGCGGACATATTTGATATGATCGAAAGCTTCGGTGGAAGAATCGCCGCAGACGATCTCTGCACCGGGCTTCGTTCCATCGGCATAACCGGAGCATTAAAGGAAGGCGAAGCGGAAGGGGACCCGTTGAATAGGCTTATTGACTATCACTTTGCCCGGGTTCCCTGCCCGTCAAGGGCAAGGGCCGAGGACCGACTGTACCATCTCATTGATGGCGTCAAGCGGTCAGGATCCCGGGGCGTTGTTTTTTTACATCAGAAATTTTGCTCACCCCATCTTTCGGATTTTCCGTTTCTTAGAGAGAAACTACGGGAAAACAATATAAAAACCTTACAGGTTGAAATGGATGAAACGTGGACGTCTTCCGGCCAGCTGAAAACAAGATTGGAAGGTTTTTTTGAGATGTTGAGGGAATCAATATGAAAAGAAGCGGCAAATCGAATAAGCGGCTTAAGGCTGCCAAGGAACTGAATACCATTGTAATGGATTTTTACGTTGAATGCATGCAGGCAAAAAAAGAGGGAAAACCTGTCGGCTGGATGCCACCCATGAACGGCGCCATAGAAGTTTTTTATGCCATGGACTTGCAGCCGTTCTTCCCCGAAAACTGGTCACCTGTATGCGCGGCATTCGGCCTTGCTCCAACAAATTTCGAGGTGTCCG
>Ga0180436_10001200_pt1 | contig 25573 bp, 16 predicted proteins | sample SS_ome_2_FD_132434 | JGI IMG/M metagenome (GOLD analysis project Ga0180436, IMG submission 132434) | Hypersaline lake sediment archaeal communities from the Salton Sea, California, USA - SS_3_S_2 metaG | ecosystem: Environmental > Aquatic > Non-marine Saline and Alkaline > Hypersaline >... | reverse complement strand
TGCATAAACGGTTTAATCATTTGAAAGCAGAATTAGCAAAGTATGGCCAGCTTGAATATATTGAACCCGAAAAGAAAGATCCTGAGGCCAAGGATGGCTTATTTCAAAAATTAGAAGACATCCTTTTTACTGGAGAAGTAGAAAAACCCCTGGAAGCTGGGAACAGGATTGAGATGGTCGCAGTTCCTGATCGAGAAGGAGAAGTTAGGGCTGCCTTGAGATGGATCAAAAGCCTGAAAACCAATGGGATTGCTGAGCTTGGCCAGTCGGCCCTGATCATGCGCACTCTCGAGCCATACCGAGGAATTATTTATAAAGTAGCCCGGGAATATCAACTACCCGTTTTTATTCGAGGCGGTTTGCCCCTTGAAGAAAATCCTGCTGTTGCGGCCATCCTGAGTTTACTTGAATTGTCAAATCGTGGAAAAAATGGGTTGGCCTGGCGGGATGTGATTTCTCTCTGGCAATCACCTTACTTTGATTGGAGTGCGATCTCCTCTGAAAGACAACAAGCTGATCATCGGGTAGGTCACATGGTCGATGCGGCGCATCTCTCGGAGATCGCCAGATGGGGGAGCGTTATCCAGGGTTTTGAACAATGGCAGGAAGCTTTTATGCGATTAATGGCAATTCCCGCTGATGAGGAAAAGAGTAGCGAAAACAGATCGGTTCCGATCAGTGTTCCAATAGGGGAGGATGCCGGAAGGTTATGGCAGAAATTCGTAACTTTCACAGAATTGATATTTCCACCTGATGATGGTTTATCTGTAGAAGAGTATGTGTTGTGGGTCGAAAATTTGCTTGGGGATTTGAACTTAGATGAAGGTCGCAGCAAAGGCTTAAATCTATTCAGGATGATGTATGATGGCGGACCGGAATTATTCCAGCGGGATTGTCAGGCGATAAAGGTGTTAACAGAAGTGTTTCGTGAACATATCTGGTCAGATTTAATGCTCGGCTCCGAGCCAACAACTTTCAATGCACTTCTTAGAAACCTGGCTGCTGAAATTAAGAGCAAATCCTATCAGCCAGTTGTGGATGACGGAAATCATATTATTTGTGCAGATTGCAACGAAGTTAGGGGGATTTATTATAAAGCGGCTGCCTTGATTGGCCTTGCGGAAGGAGAATTCCCAGGAAGAATTACAGAAGATCCTTTCTTGCGAAATGAAGACCGCGTAATACTTATGAATGAATTTGGTTTCCCTCTGCGCTTATCTACAGAGAGTGCAGAAGCCGAGTTATTTTATGAAGCTGCCATCAGGGCTTCAGATTGGCTTCTATTGACAAGGCCAAGGATTGCAGATAATGGAGCTCCCTGGCAGCCATCTCCTTATTGGGAAGAAATGCTGCGGGTATCGAATATAATTCCAGATTTACGGACCAGCCGAAGTGTCCCGCCGCTGGAAAAGTCTTCCTCAAGGTCAGAGCTATTTGAAGTAATTGCCGCGGCGGTTTCAGAGAACAGAAAGGAGATATTACGCGAGGCTAAAGTACGCTATCCGGAATATTTCAGGCAAGTGGTCACTGCTCAGAAAGTGATCTCTACACGGAGTGGCCGTCATGGCCAACGCGACATGAAGTATGACGGAAGCCTGGAACATTTGAGCAAAAACTTGCACAAACGTTACCCTGAAGAGCAGGTTTGGAGCGCCAGTAGATTAGAGAATTACCAGACATGTCCACTGAATTTCTTTTTTAATAATTTATTGGGATTAGAAAAACCTGAGCCTCCTCAGGAAGGCTTAGATGCTCGTCAACTGGGGAATATATATCACCATATCATGGAAGATTTGTACCTTGATATTGGCAATGATTACGATATTCAGGATCTATTGTCATCCGTACCAGACATTGCCCGCAAAGTATTTGATGAAGCTCCAGATCGGGAAGGATTTCGCGAAACAGCTTGGTGGCATCATACCCAGAGTGAGATATTAACGAATATCAGGCACTCTTTAATTGTCCTGGAAGGAATGGACGAGTCTTACAGATTTTTTCAGGCTGAACAAAGATTTGGTATCAGGCATGATTCGGCTCCCCAGCTGGATATTGAAGTGGAAAGCCAGGGCGTTTATCATCTGAGAGGTTTGATAGACCGGGTGGATATCAATGATCAGGGGAATTTGCGAATTATTGACTACAAAACAAGCAGTCCTTTTGGTTTTGATAATGCATCTGTCAGAGAAGGCATGAAGCTGCAGCTGCCTCTTTATGCGCTGGCTGCCCAGGAGGGATTGCAGCTAGGCAACGTGCAGGAAGGATTTTATTTTCATGTAAGATCTGCTCAGGCGAGTAGTTTTAAGATGTCAGCTTTTTGGAATGATGGAGAAAGAGGATCACGCGCTGCGATGAAAAACGCGATTTTAAAGGGGTGGGAGGCTGTGTCTTCAATAAGGAATGGGAAGTTCTCTCCTCGTTCTCCGAAAAATGGCTGTCCTGAATATTGTCCAGCTGTGGATTTCTGCTGGAGTTATCGACGGAAGAATTGGTGAATGTAGGTGAATAGTGTTATGGTGACTAAATCAATCCTTGATCAACTCAATCCAAGTCCAGATCAGAATAAACCCATCTTGGAGAGAGGTCAAAACATAGTTGTTACTGCTGGCGCAGGCACTGGAAAAACACGTACTCTTGTTGCCCGATATCTATCTTTGCTGGAAGAAAAAGTTCCGATAAGGCAGATCGTTGCCATAACGTTTACAAAAAAGGCAGCCAGGGAGATGAGAAATAGGATCCGTGAAGAAGTCAGAGCCTTTATGCTTGGAGCGGATTTAGATGAAGGTCATCAGATTTATTGGCGAAATATCTATGAGAGCCTTGACTCTGCCAGGATCAGTACAATACATAGTTTAGCTGCTGATATCCTTCGTCAGCATCCTGCAGAACTAGGACTGGATCCTAAATTTGAACTCCTCGATGATGGGCAGGCTGCTCGCCTAAAATCGCGGGCAATTGATGCTTCCATGAAGTGGGGGTCTGAGGATCCTGCGGCTGCAGTGATCTTTCCAATTTTCGGGGATTGGAAGCTGCGTCGCGTGATAGGAGAATTACTCTCAAAACGCCTGGAAATTGCTGAAGCGCTGGATCGAAATTCTGATGATATCTGGCAAGCCTGGCTTCCGATCCTGATTGAACCGCTCAAAACATTCATTGATGATAAAGATGTGATCTCCGCTCTTGATGAGTTCCAGGAATATGAGGTAAATGGAATTTTGAAGCAGGCCCAGGAGCGGGGAGATTTGTACGCGAATGATTTGCGTATAGTGGTCGAACACTGGAAAATGATCAAGAAGGCGCGAAAATCCGAGGATTGGGCTGAAATTTCCCGCCATCTAGCTTCTCTCCGCTCACACTTAAAACAAAAAGGCAAGAAAGAAAATTGGGCGCCTGGTAATCCACGCGAATTGGTTAAAGTACTCCAGCCGATATTTGATAATAATATCGGATTTGAAAAACTAGATCTTGCAGTTGATCAGAAGGTAGCGCAGGAAGTCATCCCGGGGATCAGGGCTGTGTTCTATTATGCCAATGATTGGTATGATACTGCCAAAGACCACCTGAATGGATTGGATTTTGACGATCTGGAAAGTAATGTGCTCAGGTTAATGAGAGATTACGCGTCGGTAAAAGAATATTGGCAGAACCAGATCTGTGCTTTACTGGTGGATGAGTACCAGGATACGAATGATCGCCAGCGGGAGCTTATCAATTTGCTCAATGGGGACATGAAAAGACTGTTTATTGTTGGGGATGGAAAGCAGTCGATTTATCGGTTCCGGGGCGCAGATGTGGCTGTATTTCGCCAGGAGCAGGAGGTTATTAGCAGAGAAGGGAGCAGTTTCAAATTATCCACTTCGTATCGAGCACATCCTGAATTACTCCATAATCTGAATATTTTGCTTGAGCCTGTGCTTGGATTGGATTCATCCCTTCCCTATATAGAACCTTTTTCACCGTTGATGCCTGGACGGGATGAAGATCCACGTTATGAAGGAGAGGCATATATAGAGCTTCACCTCGCGGCAGGAACAAAGGCCGATGGTGCCGGCAGTACAGCTGCTGAAGCGGTAGCGTCCAGGATCATAGCCATTGTCGAAGAATCCAGGGTGACAGATAACAAAGAGTCTGGAAGATCGCTGAAATTTGGAGATATTGCTATTTTGTGCCGGGCTTCCAGCTCTTTCGCTGATTTTGAATCTGCGTTCGAAAAAGCGGGTATTCCGTATCAAACGATTGCAGGCCAGGGATTCTACGATCGACCAGAAGTGAGAGAGTTGCTGAATGCGCTGGCTTCATTTGCGGATCCACATAATGATCTTGCAATGGCAGGCTTGATGCGCTCTCCGGTTATCGGATTGCCTGATGACATGCTTCTTTATTATAGGGATCTGCAGAAGAATGAAGGAATCCTATCTTTGTTTGCGACATTAAAAACCAGCGAAAATTTGGATGATGATGGATCAAACGCAAGGGTACAATACCTGGTTGGAATCGTTGAAAAATATACAAACCTGGTGGGAAGGATTTCAACTGCTGATATTTTAAGTCAATACATTGATGAAACTGGATACATAGCCGCTATGGCAATGACTGGCTATCATAGAAGTATCCAAAATATTAAAAAACTAATGTCAGATGCCCAGAATAGCGGCCTTGTAAGCGTTCCGGATTTTTTGAATAACATCACAGAATTGAAGAACGTTGCAGCAAGAGAGGGTGAAGCTGCCTCAGTTGCTGAGGGATCGGTTCAGATCATGACTGTTCACCAGGCGAAAGGCCTTGAATTTCCAATCGTTGTCCTGGGTGATGCATCAAAGAAGAATAGCTCTGGGCGGGATATTCTGATCGATCCCGAACTAGGAATTGTTCCACCTTTAAGTGATACCAGGATAATCGATGATGATCCGAAGCACCCAGAACTAAAAACTTCCTCGTCTTTTGCATATCAGATTGCTTTGGATGCTGAAAGAGCGATGGATGAAGCTGAATCGAACCGCTTGTTTTATGTAGCTGCGACCAGGGCTCAAGAATTATTAATCATTAATGGAAATATTGGGCGATTGAATAAAGATAAATCTTTAGGAAAAATGGGAGGATGGCTTGAGAAGATATCCCAGGTTCTTGGATTGCAGGAAATGGCTCTCGATTTCCGCGTAGATGGAAATTCAACATATCCATTCAAAATAAATAAGAATGGGATTAATGCAACAATCACGATTTATGAGAATAAAGTAGATTTTGGATTTCAGAATTATCAGAAAGAAATAGAACATGGGGGATTAATCAAATTAGGACAATTTCCGATAATTGACCCTGTTCAACCCTTTCGTTCTTTTGATAATGATGATTATGTCCCCGGTCTGATCAGGGCCACTTCTGCGAGCGATAGGACGGCTGTACCAGCGAGAATTGTTGGAGATGTCGTTCACAGAGCTTTGCAGCTCTGGAAGTTCCCGGATCAAGGCGAGGATGACTTCATAGACTGGGCCGCTGCTGAATATAAGAGCCGAAATGTTGTCAATGATGGATTAATAAAAAATGGTTATCGGAGAGCTAGGAATATCCTTGAACGATTTCAAGATCATGATTTATTCATTCGAATGAATACAGCGGAAAAGCTGCTCCATGAGATTCCATACAGTTTTGGCGGTGTGAATGAGCCATTCCAATCCGGGATAATTGATGCCTTATTCAAAGAAAATGGGCGGTGGTTCATTGTTGAGTTCAAGACCGATGAGATTCGAGATAAGATCAGATTTGACTGGATTTGGAAACATAAAGATTATCAGCAGCAAGTCGAGAGATATATCCAGGCAACCGAAGTGGCATTAGGAGAAAAGCCAAGTGCTATTTTATGTTTTCTGAACTATGAAAAACGCATCCAATTAATTACGGACCGCTGGTAAACTGTTTGCTTGGATTTGAACTTTTCTTAGAAAATTCCTATAGGGTGAATAACTTAAATTCTTTTTTCAAACTGGCTTTTCCCGCCTTTAGGTAGAGATCCCGAATATGGTCATCCATAGTGAGATAAATTACCTGCCAACCGCTCTTCGCTAAATTTACAGTTTCTTCTACTAAGGATTCTCTCCGTTTCCAATCGGAGTGTTGGAAAGCGTCATCAAGGATGAGGAAGAGGGGTTCGCCTCCGCTGACGCTTGAGGCAATGCCAAGGCGTAGTGCAAGCTGGATCTGCTCCCTGGCGCCAGTGCTCAGGTCTCGGAGAGGATATTCCTGGTAGGGGTCGCTGGCATAAACCTGGTCATTTATTAGATTCAATTTTTGATATTTTCCGGTAATTTTTTCCATCAGGTTGGATACGGCTGGTGCGTTTATATTCTCAAGTATCTTTTGATCCTCTTCATCTTCAATCTTTCCAATGATCTCAGATAATCCGATCTTCGCAACAAGTTCTGCGGTGAGATCGATATGCGATTGGCTGATCTCGTTTCTTATCAAACGAAGATGATGCAGAACCTCACTCCAGGGTGTTGAGATATCGTCCCGGGTCCATTCTGAGGCCCTTGCCTTTAGAGTGTCCAGTTCCTTTTGATGTGAAGAAAGCTCATCTGTTAGGCTTGATAATTGCTTTTCTAAATCTGTTAAAAGTTGAGAACTGAAATCAATATCCTGGGGTTCACTGATATATTCATCTTCTGGTATATCGAATCTGGCTAGCTGTAGCGCAAGTTCAGAGATCCTGGAATCAAAGGCAGCGGTATTTTCCTTGATGGTTTCAAGCTCTGCTTCCCAGGATTTTTCAGGAACTACTTCCCCGGTTAATTCCCGGAAGGCTTCCTTGATCCAATGCTGATCTGTTTCTAATTGGATCTCGAATTTTCTAGATTCCTTTTGATCAGAGTTAGCTAGAAGGAATTTATCCTTGAGTTGATTTAGTCTCATTCTCAAATCAGTAATGCCATTTAGAGTCTGGTTGAACTTCTCTTGAAACGATGACTCGATGGATTGTCTTTCCTCTGTTTCGGAAACGAATTCTGTTCCCTTTAGAATTCGAATGCCGAAGTAAATCAGAACTAACCCTCCTAATGCAGCTGTTATTAGGCCGGCAAGATCAAGGTAGCGCCATGTGAAGCTGTGCTGGATAGCTAAGAAAGTCAAGCCAACAGCGAGCAGTCCTCCACCGGCCACAAGTAGAAGAATATCTGGCAGTTTCTTTTTCTCTAATTCCTTTTCTTCCCAAATTTCTATGGCCGATTCCAACCAATGATAGTTGTCAACACCAGACTGAGAGGTTTTTATCTTGCTGATTAGTTTAGTTAAGTCAGATTTTAGCTTTCTATGATCCCTCACTCGATCTCTAAGAGATAAATAGCGCTCATCAGATATTTTTTCTCTCTCAATAATTAATTCTTTATGGGCCATGGAGAGTAAATATGCCTGGTGTTTTTGGGCCATGAGCAGTTGATCGTATTGCATCCGAACAGCTTCGATTTCTTCCTCAATTTGACGGGCGGGACCCCCGGAATATTTCTCTTCAATCAATTCAAGCAAACTCTCAATATCATTTAGTTCCTTTTCAAGAGCGTTCAAATCACTGATCTGACCCTGGTTCTTCCCCGTGACCTTTTGACCGATGATTTGTGCCTTTTGGACTGTGGATTGAATGCTGTCGCGAATCTGATCTAATAGAACCTGGCTTGTCAATGTGTTCTTTAGAGTCTCACGATCCACTCCGCCTGGACTGCTGCTTGCCATGGCCAGTTCCCCACCTTTTACGACAAGCAGCCTGGCCATATTCATTGGTAATCCTCGATCGCTTTCGTTCCAATAGTCCTCGATCTTTCTGGGACTGGCAGGTGAAAAAGTGGTTGCTTGATTCTCTATTCCTTGAAGTTGAAGAGTACCTTCAGGATTAAACTCTCTTAAATTCCATCTCTTGGCATGGCGGAAAATGGATTGAAGTATGAACTCTGCCAGATATGTCTTTCCGCTTTCATTGCGGCCGTAGATCAAGTTAAGCATACCCAGCTCAAGCTTGAGAGAATCGAGTGGGCCAAGTTTCTTGATCTGTATGCTCTCAATTCTTACAGCCATTATTTTATCCCGTGAATGATCTTCAAAGCTTGATCAAGGATGTCCTGTTTTGTTGGTGAACCTGGAACATCTAGCCAGTCAAGCCTGTCAATCCAGGCTTTGACTTTATTTGAGATCTCTATCCGATCTGGATCAATGTTGTGTATCAGATCAGTCAACTGCGGTCCTTGGTCTTTGTAGAATGAATATTCAGAAAAAGCATTTATCACATCGTCAAGGATCTTCTGTCGATTCAGGCTGGAAGAGCCTGATATCTTTACTCGGAGTTGAGCTTTACTTTCCCAGCCCGCTGGCAGGTTCCAGCTATCGATTCGGTGATCGATGTCCTTGAGAAGCTGTTCAAGGCCGTTTTCCGAAGGGAGCATAACAAAATGTTCGTCAAAGTACAGCAGTGGCGAATCAATCACCTGCGAGTTGACCTCACCCCGCTCAGTGTCCAGGATCAAGAATTGGCGAAGCCCGGTCTCGGAGATATTCAGCGGGCAAGGAGATCCGGGGTAATAAAGATTTTGATCTTTCTGTGCCAGGTGGATATGCCCCAAGAATACCAATTCGGGCTGATAGGTTCCAAGATCAGTGCGGGTTAGGGGCAGATAAAGGCCTTTTTCATAAGGATCGGGTGTGTTTATCCCCGCGGTCCAGTCTCCGTGACTGACAAGGATCCAGCGCTGGCCTTTGAGTTCTTCTGCAAAAGGAGAAATGAGCTCTCCCATTGTCTTGTTTTCCTGGTAAGGCAGGAAGAGGATCTTTCGGGAGTTATTAAAGGCTTGGATAGTTGGTTTGGAATAGACTTGAAGTTCTTCTCCCAGGAAAGCTCTCTGGCTCAGATGCCGGTCATGATTGCCGGGGATGATGACAGTCGCTAACTCTCTCGTTCTGTTAGATTGATAAAGATCCTCAAACTCAGCATAGTTAGGCAGATCTTTGTCGAACAGATCGCCCGCAATTATTAAAAGCTGTACATCTTTTTCCTGGCACTGTTTGAAAATATCTCCAAGCGCCTGAAATCGCTCAGGGTTCTTTGCTTGAGTGGTGAGATGGATATCTGCGGTAAAGGCAATCTTCAAAGGTTTCTCTCCCGGATGGTAATCCGATACCATTGTAAATCATTCTTACAGAATAGGAAAAAATATCCACCAGGGGTGGATATGGAAATAATGAAAAAAGTATCACGGAGATTGAAAATTGGATTCTTTATTTCTTACTTTCAGCAGGGGATCTTTTTCCTGTTATAGTCCTGAGCTCCACGTTCCAGGCATTCGTTCCTGCAATCGACTTTTCTGGCATTTCCCATTCCTTACCTGAATAATGGCGCATGATGTGATTTAGAGCTGTTTTCTTTAGATCTGGATCGTTGATCTCGTTGATTTCGCCTTCGGCAATCACACTTTGGAAATTAAAACTCCAACCGCAAGCGCGCTCCTGATTGACAATTAACTCGATATCTTTATTAAAAGCAAGACATACCCTGGAATTTTGTTTGAATATCTCGTTTTTTTTGCCTGCACGAGCTGTATGGATGTAGACTTTTGTGCCGTCGTAGCCAAAAGATACTGGAATCACGTACGGCTGATCATTCAGGCTGCAGGCTAGATGGCAGATCTGCGCTCCGTGAATGATGTTGTCGATAATTTCGCGTTCGGTTATGGCTTTATCTTTTCTTCGCATTGGTTGCTTATGGGCTTGATTGATTCCGGAAAAATTTTGGCAAGAGCCAGGCAGTTAGAATGACTACACTCAAGAAGGCTATGGTTGGAATGATGATACTGACCAATGTGCCCCCAATCGATGCTGCCAGCTCTCCAGTAGAAACAAGAGGATTCGCCAGACCGCCGGTTGAAGCGGTTGAGGTGCCTCGCACTAACACGCTTGATCCTTGAACCAATCCAGCTACACCACCACCTGCAATAATTGCCAGAGACCAGCGCAGGAAAGGTTCAACGTCTCCCACCATTGAAGCTGTTGCGATAGTACCTGCAACAATAGCAGCGGGGGTAGCTATTGTGTCCAGAAGATTATCCAGCCATGGCACATAATAGGCTGCAATCTCGATCACCATGGCGATGCCGAAAGCGATGGTCGCAGGCCAGGAACCGATCCAGTCAAATCCTGGAGCAAAAGAAAGTGCGCCAGCATGATGAGCAATGCTCATGCCCAGAAGGGGGACGAAGATCCGAAATCCGCAGGTGGCGCTCAATCCTATACCGATAAAAACCCCAAGCAGCTGTTCCATAATTATCTCCAGTAATCAGACTAAAATGGCCAAAACAAAGGCATGATGAATAATACTACCAACCAGACGATTAATGTCAGAGGAAGGCCAACCTTAATATAATCGGAAAAACGATAACCTCCTGGTCCCATTACCAGAAGATTCGCTGGATGGCCAACAGGGCTGAGAAAAGCTGCAGACGCAGAGACTGCAACGGCCATCATGAGAGGGTAAGGAGATAGCCCCAAATCAGCCGCAGCGCTTAAAGCAATGGGTGCCAATAGAACCGCCACGGCAGGGTTGGGCATGATCTGGGAACCGAGCGTAGCCAACAAAAAGAGCGCGCTGGTGATGACTAGTGGGCCAGTATTGCCAACAAGATTTAACAGACTGGTGCTAATAAGCTGTGCTGCACCTGTTTGTTCAAGAGCTATTCCGAGGGGGAGCATGCCTGCAATTAAGAAAACCGCTTTCCATTCTATCAATTGATAGGCCTCATCCATCCTTAAACAACCAGTAAGGACCATTAGAGTCACTCCTGCGACGGCGGATATTGAAATTGGCAGCCAATTGAAAATAACTGGCAGAAGTACAAGAAACATAATGGCAATAGCAAGAGGGGCTTTATTAATTCGGGGAGCAGGGAGGGCTTCTTCGCTGAGAACGAGGAATTCTGGTTCGGTACCAAATTGGCGCAATTTTCGGCGGGGGCCAAACAGTAATAAGGCATCACCCAGGCGAAGTTTCATATCACGAAGATGGGATCGATAAGCGCGGCCATCGCGCCAGACAGCCAGAATAGTAAGGCCGTATCTTGACCTGAATTCCAATTCTCGGATTGCTTTGCCTACCAGGGTGGATCGAGGTGACAGGACAGCCTCGATCAGGCCGGTCTCGTCGGTTTCAAGTTCGGAAAGATCGGGTTGAGTATCCGCTTCAATGAGTAAATCCTGCAATCCTTGAATAGTGTGGAGATCCTCTATCTTTCCTTTGACGATCAGAGTGTCTCCTGCCTGAAGGATTTCCTCCGGGGCAGGCATTAATTCGGTTTTATCCTCCCGGATGATGCCTTGGACGCTCAGTCCGAATGCATCTCCTAGCCGGCTTGAGATAAGGGAGCTACCATCCAGCGCTGAACCTTGGGGGACACGGACCATCATTAAATGGTCTTCGAGTTCGTAATCCTGGAATGAGTCCGGGATTGAAATAATAAAATCTTTGTCTTGCTGCAGAGCATCCAGATCAGTTTGTCTACCCTTGACCAATAGGACATCACCATCTTTGAGAGACAGGTCCTCTATCTCGGTATAATAGGAAATATCATTTCTGCGTATAGCCAGTACAATCAATTTATAAGCATGACGGAAAGCAGCTTGAGGTAGGGTTAAGCCTATTAGGGAAGACCCAGGCGATATGGTTGCTTCAGCAAGTTTAATTTCTGCTGAGTAGATCTTCTCTATGGGAAGGGATTCTTGATCCAATAAATGATGGTTAGAGCTATAGATCTCGAATAAACGATCCAATTGCCCTTCTACTAACAGTCGGTCCCCAGATCTGAGGAGAAAATCCGGGGCGGGTGCCAGGATCGTTTGTTGATCCCGAAGAATAGTGACAACATTCAGCTCAAGGGCTGATCCAAAATGGCTTTCTTGAAGAGATTTTCCGTTCAAAGATGAATTCGCTGGCAGATGGATGAACACCATCCTTTCCTGGAAATCATACAGATCGGTTACATCAGGGAAGCCGCTGGAAAGTTCCCGGGAGGGATCTTTATTAGGAAGTAAATGCCTTCCAATCAAGACCATATATAGTGTTCCGCTGACAAGAATAGCTAATCCAACAGGAGTGAAATCAAACATCTGGAACGGTTTCAAACCAGCTTCAAACAGCGCTTCACTGATCAAAATATTGGGAGGGGTGCCTATTAAGGTATTCAGGCCTCCGAGCAACGCGGAAAAAGCCAGCGGAATTAAAAGCTTGGAAGGTGGGCGTTTTGTCCGGCGGGATATATCAATCAGGACGGGCAAGAATAGAGAAGCAACCCCAATACTGTTCATAAATCCTGAAAGAATACCACTTGTGAGCATTATGATCGTAAGCAGTTTGACTTCGCTATCTCCGGCTAATTGCAGGAAGAATTTGCCAAGCTTGCTAGCAACGCCAGTTCGTGCCAAACCGCCGCTTAATATCAATACAGCCCAAACCGTAATGACAGCAGGATTACTGAAACCTGCCAGGGCATCTGTGGGCGTTATTAGCCCGCTTATTGCCAGGCTGCCCATAACGAGCAAGCCAACCAGATCCATCCTGACCTTATTGGAAATAAAGAGCAGGATTGCAAACATTAATATTGCGAGGACCAGGATGATGTCAGGAGTCATTGAAAAAACCGTGATTAAAAATCTGGCATGAAATCAGGCAGTGAAATCCTAGCTATTTATTATAGCTTAATTGAATTTATCTTTATCAGGGGGTGATTTGATGGTAGATTATGGTCTCCAGGCCGGCCACCAATTATCAAAATTATCATTTGTAATAGCGTGCAATGTTTTGCTCTCAAAATGATAAATGTAGATATCGTTGAGCGCATTGTCAAAATTGAAACAAGAAAAGACTATTTGATTGCTGGCTGGAGACCAGCTTGCCATCCATTCATCGGCCGTGCTGTCTTGGATTGTTTGAATTGATCCACTCTCCAACTCGATAATTGAAATATTTTTGTCCCCATTTTGAGTTGTTGTAAATAGGATCTGACCGCTATCGGGAGACCATGATGGAAATAGATCATCCCCTTCTCCGGAAGTCAATTGTATAGGTATTTGAAGTTGAATATCTGATAGGTTAAAACCGTCAATTAGATAAAGATCAAAAGATCCTGATTTATCGGAGCTGAATACTAGTTTTGTTCCATCCGGAGATAAAGATGGATGTTTTTCGTTGTATTCATTATCTGTAATTTGGAACTTGTTCATGCCGTCACTGTCAATTTTGAAGAGATTCACGATTCCCTCTTCCTCGGCTGCATAAAATATCATTGAACCGTCAGGAGACCACGAGGGAGGTGATTCTTCGACGGGATCTTCAACCAAGCTAATCGAGTGATCAGTCAGAGGGTTGGCAAGAGCAGAATCCAGGGAAAGGATAGATAAGCTCAGCTGACCTGATCTTGAAACCAGGAAAGCGAGATTTGAACCGTCAGGCGACCAGGACGGTGAAATGATATCGTCTTTCGTATGGGTGATTTGAGCTAATTCGGAACCATCTGCATTGATCAGGTATAGATCCATGCGCCCACTGTTTCGGTCAGATGCGAAAGCAATTATCCCTCCACCATTCCCGGATGGCAAAGTTAATGGGGTTGGTGAAGGAAATTCGATAGGAGTTGAGATTGGTAGTTGGGTGCTGGTTTCCGAACAGCTGGAAATGAGAGTTATCAGGCCAATATAGATCAAAAGATGGATTAAGTTTTTTTTGTGGAAAACCATGGCTTCTCCTCTCCCAGGCATAATCTAATCTTATTGTAGTTCAACGGTTTTCGTGATTGCTAATTCAGGAGGAGGGTATTTTGGGATTATTTAGGACGGTTTTCATATCAAGGACTATATAAAGCTTCATATCATTGAGAGTACCCCATAGGCCCTGATCGTAACCCATTTACTTGCTTTCTTTTTTTCTCCAAAATTAAGCCAGGTTTTGTCTTTGTAATCATATTCAAGCAACCATTTCCCTTCTGTTGTTCTTTTATCTCTGATAAGTGAAAGAGCATTCATCAGGCGAGGATCTTCTCCATATCCAAGACGGGTTAACACTTCGCAGATTTGAAGGAGATCGGTCACATAAAAGATGGGAAAACCAAATTTCCACCAGTTGCCGCTGGGTTTGTCAGCCCATCCAGTAGGGTAATTTGCTGTTGCTGGATCGCAGCTGAACAAAAAATCTACTCCTTGTTCGATTGCTTTTTTGATGAGAGGAGTAATATCTTTTTCTGGAAGTTTGCTAAAGGCGAGCATTACTTTGCTGGCGCCCCATGCGCAGGGTAACTTGTTGTTTGCTCCACATTTGAATCCTGGTCCGATTTTCCCGGAGTAATACCTCAAAGATGCTTTTTTATCACGCATAGGCGCTACACCTGTACCCGTGAGACTTTTTGCCATCCAGTCAAAACCAGTTTCGATCCGGGTATCAGAATACTCCAGGTCGAGCATAGCTGAGAGGATGTTCCCCTGCAAACAGTCTATAGTTCCTGAAGGAGGTCCCGTAGCTGATATCTGGCCATTTAAAGACATGGCATTATCCAGATAATGCTGGCATGCTGTTGAAATTCTTGGATCCATTTCAGTTTTTGCCCCGAGCTGAGAAAGAAGAATCAATGACCAGGCGGAACTTCGATATTTTGGCAAATAACCATGATCGTCATTTTCCCAATAACCTTCTGGATGCATTTGCTCTAGAACTCTTGCGATTGGCCCATTTCTGTGGGCTATATCTTTTGCTGAGTCAATATCACCATCAAGGCAAGCTGATAATGTAGATAATGCAAGATATCTTGCTCCGGGGTCTTTGGGATCCAGCAGCCATTCACGGGTTTCATCAGGTATATTAATTTGGGATTTTTTCATATTAGCCGTCTTTTTTAGATTAGCAGACCTAAAGGATTGAATTAAGACCAGGCAGTCTCCTTAACAGGCTGGCCGTAAAAAAGCATACTACTAGCGTAGGGAAGGCGAGGTAAGTTATCTTTAGTAAAGGAGGAATTTGAAATTCTTGAAGCAAAGCAGTAAAAATTACCAGGATCAGGGGGTGGAAAATGTAGGTTGCATAAGAACTGGATGCAAGCTCCCTAGTAATCTTATTGCCTTTGTCAAAGAATTTGGAGAAAAAACCCAACAATGTAGCAGTCATGCTAACACAGAAGATCATTTCCCAGAGCGAAAAGACCAATGATTGCCAGGTGAAGCCTCCCAAAGCAGAAGTCACATTTCCACTGGCTCCGCCAACAAGATAAAAAATTATTGGCATGGTGATTATCAGGCCAATCGTGAATGGAAACCAAAATTTTAGTGAAATAGAAGTTGTGTTTTTCTCCCAACCCGCGGAGTAGCTAAGTGCTCCAATAAAGAACATGAAAATGTATTGAACGAGGTGAGGTATCTGGAGATTAAGTGGTTTGTATACAGTGCCAACAGGCAATTGAACACGAACCAGGAAAGTCAGAAAACCGACGATAAAGGCTGCGAGGAGTGTTATGTATCTGTAGGGGATTTTAATCCGACTTGAGAATTTGATGAGATTATTTTGAAAAACGATCAAAAGGATCGAGAAGATCAATAGAAGCATAATAAACCACATTGGACCAAGGTCTCTCCCGAACTCGATCTGTTTATAGGTGTACACAACGCTCTCAAAGCCAGGGAGGATATCATAAATTACCCATCGGAATGATAGCTGCAAGATGGGGGATATCACATAAACAAATAGGAGGATAGGAATACCTAGTCGGACCAAGCGTTGTGAGAGGAAGGTTTGAGAATTCCTATGTGAAATTGACCTTGCTGAAAAATAGCCGCTAATGAAGAAAAAGAAGCCCATCGAATAGGCCTGATTGGCAGCGGCAAACATCACCAGAACCGCCATTGGAATTATGCTGAGCTGAGTGGTCTCGAATTCGGTGTAGTACCATCCTCCCGGGGCGCCATAGGTGATTGACAGGTGGTTCATCAGCACTACCGCTGTGAGAAGAATGCGTATATTATCAATGTAATCCAGATGTCTCTCAGTCATAAAGTAATGGCTGCGTGAGTCTGAAATTTGGATATAAATCGTTAAGAATGGTTAGCTTTCAGAGGATACGATTATTTCTTTCAAATCTTTTAGAGAGTCAATTACTAAGGCAGACGATTTTTCCAAGCGCTGCTTGCTGTGATGTCCGTTAGGTATTACACAACACCGCAAACCCAGTTCTTCTGCTATCTCAGCGTCGTGGAGTGTGTCCCCTATGAGGAGGACTGTATCTGGTGAGAAATTGAGATTCTTGAGGTGTTTCCGTGCCAGTGTGAGCTTACCAGCAGCGTGATGGTTGCTCAGCCCATCCACCAATAAGAACTTATCTTGAATTTGATAATGGATCATTGCTTGATCCAAATAGGCCTTTTTGCTTGCGGACAGAATTGATTGAGTCAGTTCCTTTTTTTGAATGAGATCTAGTATATCCTGGGCGCCATCCATAAGAAGGCAATCTGACCTGCCCGCTTCGTAGGCGGTGATGAATTCTGTGCTGATATCCTCGAATGGTTCCTTGGAAAAATCAAAACCGAGTTTTAGATAATACTCCCTGACTGGAAAGCCAAAAATATCCAGATAGGTATTGCGTGAAACAGAATTGAGCCTCCGCTCAATCAGCATTTCATTGATGGTCATCAGGCAGAGATCAAGATCGTCCAATAAGGTTCCGTTCCAGTCCCAAATAATGTGTTTGATCCCCATGAATATTTCACTGGAGGGGCTCTCGTTTTTGCGTTTTGAGGGACGATCTGTATTCATCAGAGAAGGAGCAAGACTGATGCTTGTTTGTAATTTGATCTTTCCTGTCCTTTTCTTCACCCAAAGAGAGATCAGAAAAATGCCAAGCAGGTTTGATGCAATTCCTAAGAATCCACCTTCAGGACCGAATGAGCCTCCGGTTAACCATTTAGGTCCGGATTGTTGGATTTGGATAAGCGTAGCTAAGCTGAAAGCCGCACCGCTGACAGGGAAGCCATAAATATTACCTTGAAAGAAATTCCAGCTGATATGTAAGCCGATCGGAATAGCTAACTCCCCAGTTAGAATATAGCCTGAGGCCAGGAATAGACCGGCGAAGCAAATATTCAGCGTGCTGCCCAGGGTAGCGTTGGGATTTGCGGCATGGAATATTCCAAATATAGCTGAACTAAGGACGCTGGCTAGAATAATAGCGATCCGAGGTTTGATGAATTTGCCTGAAAAACCTTCAGCAAGATTTGTTAATTGATAACCCCTGCTAAGAAGCTCTTCATAAAAACCGACCATGATAAATAGCATTAATGGCACGAAGATGGCCGGAATGAATGGCAAACTAGTTTCGTTTGTTACCAGGTATCCAACAGGAACGACCCAACCTGCAGCTAGCTCGAACAAAAATATTGCCGTAATCAGGAAACCGCCCAGAAATAACCCGAACCCGAAATCTTTCCACCAGGCAGGTGTGAATCTGACTCCAAAATCTGAAAACGGCCGTCGATCAATGAGTCTACCGGCTAGCCAAATACTAAGAGATATGAAAGTTCCCCTAGCCAAGAAAGCGAACATTAATGTCAAAGAAGGTGTAGCTGCGAACTCTGAAAGAGGGTTAAAAAGACCGGGTTTATTGAAAAAGACTGAACCAATCAAGGATAGGAATAATTCACTGATCGCCATCAGGAGTACCATAAGAATGGTCTGGAAGGCCAATCGCCAAACCATCCGTAAACGCCTCTCTCGATTATTCCAAAAAATGTTCTTTATGAATTCCAATAGTTATCCCGTAAATATCGGTTTAGTAGAAGGATCAGTGGGAGGCAAAACCATACTGATGCAAGATTATTCAAATTCTAACATGAGATAGATTGTATGAAAGCGAACAGGATCCTGAAATTAGGATGATGAAATGACGCCTGGCTAATCCATTTTTCGATTAAAGACAATTATTAGATTGTCTCACTTAGTTGTAGTTGATTGATAGCCCTACTACCAACCACCTGTTCCACCTTGCGCTCCAGGAGTTTTTAGATACTCGATAATTACTTTCGATACAAATAGAAAAGTGTAAAGTACTGGAGGAAAATAGAAATATTTTAAAACTTTATTGATACAAGGGTGCTTAATAACCATTGTTTTCTCCTAAAATAAACTACGAATGTACATTTAATTCGTTATTAAAAGTACATTCTTATAGGCTATTAATTAGTATCTTAATGGGAATATTTCTTTAAAAGTTTAAAACAATTTACTGGATTAAATCTTCAAATAAAAGTCTAGTTGCTGACGATGGCTCAATGCCATAAATCGATTTAAAGTTCTCTGTGCATTCCTTATAGGATCGTAATATTCCGTTTCTGTCGTTGAGATTGCTGTATGCTTTCATACAGTATTGGAAAGCTCTTTCGTTGCAGGATTCAATTCTTAATATTTTCCGGCAATATCTGACGCAATCCTTATTATGATTTTGATCCAATTTGTATTCAGCAATGGACAATAGGGCCTGTTCATATTTTCGAGCCAAGTTTTGGCGGACCGGTTCAGCCCAAACTCCGCCTATTTGTGGGGAATATGGATGGTCGTAGAGATCGACCGCTTTTTGGTAGTATTCGATCTGTTCTGGATCGTGGTTGCTTTTTTCAGCTTTTTGAAGGAATGTCAAGAAATTTTCGACGTCATATGAATAGGATTGGTATCTGTTGAATGAATAGGTTCTGGTTTCTTGATCATATAAGATCGATTCCCGGCCTAGTGACCGGCGCATCCTGTACACGACATTCTTGAACTGACAGGTGAGTTGAGAGGGTGAACTGTCTGGCCAGAAAACGAGGCCAATTTGCTCTTTGGTGGCTCCTCGAGGGAGTGTCAACAAATAAAAGAAAAGCTCTCTGACAGTTTTTTGATAGATCCATTCCGGAGAATCGATCTTCTCTCCATCTCTAAGAACCTGGTTTTTCCCAAAGGCAAATATTTCCAGGCTCTCTGTTGTGCGCGAACCGGAATTTCTGTCTGGAAAAATCTCTTTTTGAAGACGGGGAAGTTGCTTTTGGTAATTTGAATGATCTGAAAGAAGGGAATCGATTGCTGGATTTGAAGGAACGTGTTTGAGGGCCTCAGTGATTTTCATTGCATGATGATGTATTTCTGGAAGCAGCGGAAAATTTGTTTCAAGTGTTACGAGACTGGCAATCCAGTCTTCGATATGCTGTTGTTTCAGCCGCAATTTGGACATCTCGTGGCTCACAAGCACCAGCCCCATTCGCGCTTTAGCCAGCTCAATCGGCTTTTCGGTTTTGGTAAATATCGCTTCAGATTTTAGGAATGACACACGTGAAGAACGATAATCATTCATAGCAAATTGTTGAAAACCTGTTTCGAGATGCCAAGTGCCAAGCTCGCTTTGGGAAGTTCCTTGAAGGATGAAGGTGTGTGCAATCTGAAGATATTCAGTAGCTTTTAATATATTTCCAAGATATCGAAGAATTACAGCTTGATTTAGATTAATATATGAAAGGAGGTAACCTTCTTTGATTTGACTTGCTATTCTGCTTGACTCTTCATAATTGGATAAGCTGGTGTTCAATAACTGAAGTGATGAAAGTAAATCTGCTTTACTTGCAATAGACAATGCATGTAGGCGACGATTTGAACTTTCTTTGGCAAATAATTCTGCTTTGATAAGATATTCGTTTGATTGGTTGAAATCACCGAGAAGAAGAGCTAAGTATCCTAAATTATTATTCAATATAGAAAGTTTATTTTTATTGTTGCTAGGCAACCAATACGTGAGTGATGCCTCGAAGTGGTACTTTGCATCTCTGTAGTTACCTGCTTGCATAAATGCGTGACCTAAATCTATCTGAACCTGTGCCGCGTTCCTGAATTTATTAGATTGCTGATATTCAGTAAGTGATAATCTCAGATATTTAATTGCATCAAGGTTGTTTCCAAGTCGGCTATATGCAATTCCAATTTCTCTATATGTCTCCGCTAGTAGTGGATTTTTTTCTGTATTATTTTTAGAAAGTTTAGAAGCGAGTAAGCCATCTTCTAAAGCATCTTTATACCTCCCCATTAGTCTGCTTGATGTTGCTCGCCAAGTATATGCATTTATTAGGAAGCCAGCTTTATTCGTGAAGTGGTATTCAATTGCATAGTTTATTTTTGATTGAGCTTCTAGAGGTTTACCAAGTTCTGTTAATACAAATCCATGTAACAAATACAAATTAGGATATATTTCAAATCCTTCTTCTGGCAGCTGATCAAGCCATGATGAAAGTAGTTTCATACGGCCCTGATGGATGAGGGTTGGATTCGACTTTTCAATCACTTCGGCCATTAAATCAGCGCGTTCAATTTGTTTGGCAATCGCGAACGCTTTCTCCCAGGATTCTGTCTCCAGGTAAATATCAAATAATCTGGAGAGGATCTCCTGTTCTTTTTCAGGAAAGAGATCGTGAAAGCGGGTCCGCAAAAAGTCTCTGAAAAGGGTGTGATAACGTACCCAGGAATTCTCGTCTTCTACTTGCTGTAAAAATAGATTCTTTTGCTGCAGATTGGATATCATCTCAGCCCAGCCGTGTGATCCTGGTCGCTCCAGAAACTGATCACAGAGGTCGGCATTGAACTCGTCAAGAATGGATGATCTAAGTAGGAAATCCTGAACCTGGCTAGTTTGTTTTTCAAAAACCTGTTCTGCCAAATATCGGAAGAGGTCTACTCCTGTGATCTTGTCTTTTTTGCTGGTACAGGGAAGATTGGTGAGGTCGGTATCAACGGAAAAGACCAGTCCGGTGATCCAGCCTTCAGTCCTTTCTAATATAGTCTCAGTTTCTTTATCATTGATCTCGCGTTGCAGGACCTCTCGATAATAGGATTTGATCTCATGAGGTTGAAACGCCAAATCATCGAAGCCAATACCCTTTACCATCCTGCGGCCGATCAATAAAGTCAAATCGGGAAAGTTGAATAAAGTACGCGAGGCCATAACCAGGTGCGTGTTGTCATCCATTTTCTGGCCGAAGCGACTGATAAACGTACATATCCCTTGATCCGAATTTACATGATGAAAATCATCCAGGAAAATAACAAAATGCTCAGATATCTTTTGGTAGATCTCGTTTACCAAAATGCTTATTACTTGAGATGGGTCTTGGAGGGGATTGGCCTGATTTCCCAAGATGGATAATGCGGCAATGCCAAATTCAGGGAATTGAATTTGAATGGCATGAATGAAATGAGCCAAGAACCGATTAGGATCAAGATCAAGGGGATCTATTGAATACCAGCACACCGGGTAGTCCGCGTGGTGTGCAAGATCGATCATCAGACTGGTTTTTCCATATCCTGCTGGAGCTGAAATTAAGGTATAGGGATAATCCAGAACCTCGTCCAGGCTTGATATCAAACGCGACCTGCTTAAAAGATCTGGCCGGCGTCTGGGAACAATTATTTTTGTGCGAGTAACAGTCACACTCATAAGCTATCTCCCCCCGAGCTTCCATACAAGAAAACATGTTACTATTTCATTATAGACCTAAAAAACTAAGAAAATCAACTGTAAATGTTATTAGATTTTCAAGGCGAAAGAATGAGGAACGTAATGTGGAATCGAATCAAATAGATAATAAAAGTATTAAGAATCTATGGTGGTCTGTATTTTGGATCTCATTCCCTTTTGGCGTGTTGAGTTTTTTGCTGCCGATTTATGGTAATGAAATTGGAGCATCAGCCCTGGAAATAGGAGGTTTTTTTTCTGCTTATTCTCTCGTTCCGGCAATTATTCGTCCTTTTTTGGGGAAGGCCCTGGATCGATGGGGAAGAAGACCGTTTCTGATCATTGGCCTTATCGGGTATTTATTTGCTACGATTGTTTTCTCGTTCGCGGGATCTGTGTATATGTTGACTGTTGCTCGTTTTCTACAGGGCATAGGATCAGCATTTTTGTGGATCGCTACTTTTACAATGATCGCAGATCTGGCAAATAGATCTGGGCGGGGCCTAAATTTTGGATCTATTGACGAGGCCAGTTACCGTGGTGGGATCATAGGAACTACGGTTGGGTTGTTTTTTGTCTTTACTTTACAGGGAGCGACAGACTGGACTTTCCAGAGAATTTGGTTCTGGTTATTCTTGATCTACCTGATCCCGACCGGAATTGGATTACTCTTTGGTTGGCTTGGCACGAAGGAAACACTGCCAGTCACAGAACATGCTCCGCTCAAGAGCAAGCCAATGTCCAGACAACTTCTGGTATTGATGGGTATAGTACTATTGACGGGCGCATCACAGGCTATGGTTTGGCCGTTATTGATGATATTTTTGCAAGATCAGCTAGCTGCTAATATGACCTATTTGATGCTGGCTTATTTACCTGCCGCGATAATAAGCTCGTTTTTACCGTCACGAATGGGCATATTGACCGATCGTTGGGGGAGAAAGGGCCCTATGATCATTGGTTTACTGGTGGGTGCGGCAGCTTCGCTGGCCATACCGCACCTGGGAAGTGTCATTGCCCTAACAATATTATGGTGTCTGGAAACTATCGGATATACGATCTCCATACCGGCAGAAAGGGCTTTTGTGGCTGATATCGCGGGGGAGGATATTCGCGGCGCGAGCTACGGTTTGTATACTTTTTCATATTTCCTGGGTGCAGCAATAGGACCAATCGCCGGGGGATGGCTTTATGATTATGTCGGCAAAGCTATGCCTTTTTATCTCAATTCAATCGTATTGGTGATCGGAGCGATTCTGGTAGGACTGGCGTTAAAAGAAAGCCACTCTGTTAAAAACATTGAGGAATTGAATTAAATCTGAAATACCCCTTTTGATTAATTGAATATCATCTGCTATCTCCACCTTTTTGAAGGTCACTAAAATGGTATATTGGAACAGAACATACGTTCTAGTGCTGTGGAGGTGAAGAATGCATCAAGACGATTATTATCAACCAGAATCCTGTATCCCAAAGAAGATTTATTATTTAAGAGATAGAAACTCTAACTCATTGAATGAATATAGACGAGTTAGGTTCGTGGATTATTGCCCGCATCCGGCAGAAGTGCTGGTGCGAGATGGGAACAAAACAATAATGATCCATCGAATTTGCTTATTTCAAAAAAATGGCAAGGAATAAATGAATGTGATTTCTTGCATGATTGCTGATGTTAATATGATTTCAGCTCGTCATCTGAGAGTGGTGTAAAAGGCTTGTTCAGAGAATAGGCTGCGTGCTCTGTATACAACCAGGAAATGAAATTGTCAAAGGTATTGATTTCTTGGATCGTTTTTCCGAGGTTAGTGAGACTATTCTTCTCGCGCTGCACCCTGGCCGAACGCGCTTGGGATGGCAAGCCTCTATCTGGGGAGGATTTAAATTCCAATTCAAAATCAAGAACTAAAGGTGGGAGTTTGAAAATCCAGTCAAAAATCGCCCTGGTGCGAGGCATATGGAATTCCGATGTGATGATCAGTAAGTTCTTCAGCTTAAGTGGTTCCGCAAATAGTATCCGGGCAAAATAGGCGTTGCCGATCGTGTCATAAGAACTAATCTCCGTTAAAACACGATCTGAGCTGATGCCGGCGTTAATCAGGAATTTTGCTTGTTCATGGGATTCAAAGAATGGGAACCCCTTTTCGTTTAGAGGAGGGGGTTTGTGGACTGTTCCACCAGATAGCAGAATGAAGAAGCGGCAATCAACCTCGTAGGTAAGCGCATTTTCCAGGCGGGCTATAGTCCAGGGCGGCAGGGAACCGTCTTGAAGTAAGCCGCCGCCAGGAACCAGGATGCTATCGAATTTTTGCATATCTGTTTTTATTCTATATCATCAATAAATTAGTGATGTTTTAATAAATATTTCAGATTTTAAATACGCTATCTTCCATGATTTTTTTATTGTCCAGGTAGATGGTGCATTGCACTGGCACAACATCAACATGAACCTCGGATGTCCAATCTGCGCCTGTTTCATAAGCGCTTGGATTCCCAAAAGCTACATGAATGCCAGGTATCTTTTCGTCTTGGAGAAGATTGCCGCTAAGCTCAGTAACTGAGGTATTAGTGCCAATTGCAAACTCTCCTGCCCGCATCCCGTTTTCTGATGACTTGAGGTAGGCCAGGAATTCATCAGCAATAGCTTGTTCTTGGCAGGATACTTTCTGAACTAGGCCGTCTTTCACTTCGATGGTCAATGGGGAATCTAAAACGCCAAATTTCGGGGAAAAATAATCACCAAGGACATCAGCCACAATTATTCCGTCGAGTGTTTGAGGACAGGTAAAGACTTCACCTTCTGGCAAATTGCCCCAATCACCAGCAGAATGATACAAACCATGGCAAGGCACCCACTTATAATCCGGATTGAACGCTGCCGTGATGTCAGTTCCTTTCTTAGATGTCACTTTAATTATTTTTGCATCCTTGACTAGATCCAGGACCTCAAGAGTAAGGCGGTTGATTTCAACATAATCTGCAGTCATACCTTCCTGGATAAGGCGCGGTGTGATACCGATCATATGACCATGGCGGGGAAGAGGGAGGCCGAGATCGATGAAATTTTCCCGGATCTCGACGTTAAGTTCCATGCGCATTTTGACTTCACCTTCCTGCCCGTCCGCTGCATAGAAAGTAACAGTCGGTTTGTAATTTACAAGCTCCTTGATCATTGCTGGGGGAACCTCGGTCATGGGGCGCTTCCCAAACTCCTCCAGTTTGATAAGCCTGGATTGTGCCCCGATCCTGCTAGATTCGGCAGCTAAGGCTTTTCCAATCGTTAGTGTTTTTAGATCCGTGATGACCAGTACTTTATCTTCCTGTGAGACGTTCATACATACACGAACAGCGTTTTCTATACCGATCTTGAATTTTTCATCGGACATGGTAGTTATCCTTGTAAATCGTTGATAAATTAATCAAAAACTCTAGACATTGAATCTGAAATAGATCACATCTCCGTCCTTAACAGTATAATCCTTTCCTTCGATTTGTAATTTCCCAGCTTCTTTAGCGGCCGACGTGCTGCCAAGTTCACTGAATATCTCAAATGGAATTACTTCAGCTTTTATAAATCCGCGTTCAAAATCAGTGTGGATCTTACCTGCTGCCTGGGGAGCTTTGCCGCCTTGTTCCAGTGTCCATGCTCGGACTTCCTGATCGTTATAAGTAAAGAAACTGATCAGGTCCAGCACCTGGTATCCAGTCTGAATAATCTGTTCTAATCCGCTTGCAGGGATGCCAGACAAATCCATGTAATCTGCTTTCTCTTCACCAGCCAACAGGTTCAGCTCAGATTCAATTAAAGCGCTGATCTGTACCCATTTAGCATGCTCTTTTTCAGCAATATCCTCTATGGTTGACAATTGAGGATGATCCACCGATAAATACTCTTCCCCAATATTAGCCGTATAAATGACAGGTTTGGCAGAAAGAAAACGCATTTCATGGTTAAGTTCTGCGAATTTTGGATCAATTCTTTCAGGGAATATGGAGAGAGGTCTTCCTCCTTCAAGAAAATCTTCGATCCTTCCTGACATTTCGTACGTGCCAGC
>Ga0180436_10001197_pt1 | contig 25589 bp, 27 predicted proteins | sample SS_ome_2_FD_132434 | JGI IMG/M metagenome (GOLD analysis project Ga0180436, IMG submission 132434) | Hypersaline lake sediment archaeal communities from the Salton Sea, California, USA - SS_3_S_2 metaG | ecosystem: Environmental > Aquatic > Non-marine Saline and Alkaline > Hypersaline >... | reverse complement strand
CTTTAATGCAGATGGTTCTGAAGTTGAGCAATGCGGCAATGGTGCACGCTGCTTTGCACGCTTCGTTTCTGAAAAGGGTTTGAGTCAGAATAACGTGCTTCATGTCGGTACAGCCAAAGGCAACATCACGCTTTATCTGGAAGATAACAACCAGGTACGTGTGAATATGGGAGCACCGGAATTTGAGCCCGCGAGAATTCCTATCGGTTTTTCCCAACAGGCGATACGTTATCAGGCAACAGTCGATAATGAGTCGCTGGAGTTCATGTCTGTTTCCATGGGCAACCCTCACGCAGTTCTCGTTGTTGACGATGTTGACCGTGCACCGGTCGAAACACTCGGGCCTTTACTGGAAAGCCATTCCCTGTTTCCCGAGAGAATCAATGTCGGTTTTATGGCGATTAAAGGCCGCCAGCAAATCGATCTTCGCGTGTTTGAACGCGGCAGTGGAGAAACTCTGGCTTGCGGCACAGGAGCCTGCGCAGCAATGGTGTGTGGAAAAAACAGCGGTTTGCTGGATAATGAAGTGGTAGTATCTTTACCCGGTGGACAATTAACTATCAGCTGGCAGGGTCCCGGTGAACCTGTGTGGATGTCCGGCCCGGCTGAATTTGTTTTTGAAGGCGAAATAACACTATGAGTAATGAAGAAAATCAGGAACAGCTGGTAATCGATTACCTCAAGGATAATCCTGACTTTTTTGTCAACCATGAAGAGCTGCTCTCAGAACTGACGTTGCCGCATGTTACCGGTGGTGCGGTTTCACTGGTGGAACGCCAGGTCGCTACCTTGAGAAAGCAGGCTTCTGAATCACGCCAGCAACTGGCCGAACTGATTTCCGTGGCACGCGACAATGAATCACTCAACAGCCGTCTTCACAAGATGACCCTGGAGCTGTTCGACGCAACCACCATTGATGATGTCATCGATACGCTGCAAAACCATTTACGTGACCAGTTCTCTGCCGATTCTGTGGAAGTGAAACTGTTTTCCGCCAACGACCTCAAAAAGGAGGCCATCAAAGGTAACCCGAGCCCGGCACTTTTTCAGCAACTCATGCATGATGGCCGCCCCAAGTGCGGTCACATTGATCAGGGGCAGATGGAATACCTGTTCGGCCAGTTTGACAAGGAGGCCGGCTCAGTGGCCCTGGTTCCACTCGATGGCATCAACATCACAGGTATTCTGGCTATCGGCAACAGTGACCCTGAACATTTCCACTGTGGCCAGGGCACCGACTTTTTAAGAAGACTTGGCGATATTGTCACCAAGGCCTTCGAAGCGGTAGAAATTGCCTGAGCAAGACCATAGCAACACCATGACTGAAAGTGAGGCCCTCACTGCAGTCAGAAAACAATTCGTCAATTACCTGTTTCAGGAAAAGCGACTCTCCTTTCATACCCTCGATAACTATGAGCGTGACCTGAGCCATTTCCAGCTATGGCTGGAAGAAAACGCTGTCAGCCAGTGGCGAAACGTCAAGCAGCATCATGTGCGGCAATTTGTGGCTTTCCGCCACCGCAAGGGGTTGGCCGCCAAAAGCCTGCAGCGCTTACTGTCATCGATTCGCAGTTTCTTCAAATACCTGCAGCGCGAGCAGCTTGCAGCTGATAACCCCGGGGTTGGCGTCAGGGCACCGAAAGTAAAACGCAAACTGCCTTCAACCATGAATGTCGATGAAGTCAGTCAGCTGCTCAAGCCGGATAGTGATGACCCGTTGGATATTCGTGACATGGCCATGATGGAACTGTTTTATTCTTCCGGGCTGCGCCTTTCAGAACTGGTATCACTGAATGTCCACGATTTCCCGGACAACGTTGAGGAACTGACCGTCATCGGTAAAGGCTCAAAAACACGTATAGTCCCTGTCGGCCAGTTTGCCCGCGATGCGGTTAACAGGTGGCTGAAAATCAGAATATCACTGGCCAATGAAAATGAGCCTGCCCTGTTTGTCAGTAAACGCGGCAGCAGAATATCTGCGCGCTCCATTCAGCAACGCCTGTCTCAGCAGGCCATCAAGAAATCCAGCAACCAGCACCTTCACCCCCACAAGCTACGCCATTCCTTTGCCAGCCATATCCTGGAATCTTCCGGCGACCTGCGCTCTGTTCAGGAACTGCTGGGACACGCTAATATCAGTACCACGCAAATCTATACGCATCTCGATTTTCAGCGTCTCGCCCAGGTCTACGACGCGGCCCATCCTCGCGCACGCCGAAAAAAATAAACCTCTACGGATTCAGAGGGCGTTTTTTCCCTGTTTTTCAGGTAAAATCCTCGCTCTTTATTAATGTACAGGAAAATTTTGTGAGCAAAATTCGCAGTACGACGATTCTGTCTGTGCGCCGCAACGGCAAGGTCGTTGTTGGTGGTGACGGGCAGGTTTCCATGGGAAATACCGTAATGAAAGGCAATGCGCGCAAGGTGCGCCGCCTCTATCGTGACGGCGTTCTAGCCGGTTTTGCCGGTGCCACCGCCGATGCCTTTACCTTGTTTGAACGCTTCGAAAGCAAGCTCGAAAAACATTCCGGTCATCTAACCCGCTCCGCCGTCGAGCTTGCCAAAGACTGGCGCACTGATCGCATGCTACGTCGCCTGGAAGCCCTGCTGGTGGTAGCCGATCACAGTGCCTCGCTGATTATTTCCGGTACCGGAGATGTTATCGAGCCGGAAAACGGCCTGATGGCAATTGGTTCTGGTGGCCCCTACGCGCAGGCAGCTGCCACCGCCCTGCTTGAAAATACTGACTTGTCGGCCCGTGAAATCGTTGAAAAAGGGCTCAAGATTGCCGGTGATATCTGCGTTTACACTAACCAGAACCGCGTCATTGAAGAACTCGACTCTGACGATTAATCCCAACACCCGACTTCGATTTAGCTGTACCAACGGAATTCCAATGACAGACATAACCCCTCAACAGATTGTTCAGGAACTTGATAAACACATCATCGGCCAGACAGACGCCAAGCGCGCTGTTGCCATTGCCTTGCGTAACCGCTGGAGACGCATGCAGCTTGATGAAGAAATCCGCAATGAAATCACCCCAAAAAACATTCTGATGATCGGCCCAACCGGTGTGGGTAAAACCGAAATAGCACGTCGCCTGGCGAAGTTGGCAAATGCCCCGTTCATCAAGGTGGAAGCAACTAAATTCACTGAAGTTGGCTATGTTGGCCGCGAAGTTGACTCGATCATCCGCGATCTTGCTGACTCTGCCGTTAAAATGATGCGTGAACAGGAAATGGACAAGGTACGCGATACCGCCAAAGAGGCCGCCCTGGAACGCGTGCTGGATGTGCTGCTGCCAAAACCCACGGTTTCCAGCTGGGAGGACGAAAGTAAAACCTCTTCTCTGTCACCCTCTACGCGTGACAAGTTCCGTATCAAGATCATCAACGGCGAGATGGACGATAAGGAAATCGAAATTGATGTCTCTTCTCCCCAGGTCGGGGTTGAGATCATGGCACCTCCCGGCATGGAAGAGATGACCAACCAGTTGCAGGGACTGTTTCAGAACATGGGCAGTGGCAAAACCAACAAGAAAAAAATGCGTATCAAGGATGCGCTGACGGCTCTTGAAGAGGAAGAAGCCGCAAAACGCGTCAATGAAGACGAACTTAAACTCAGCGCCCTCGAAAACGTCGAACAAAACGGCATCGTTTTCATCGATGAACTCGACAAGGTAGCCAGCCGCAGTGAGAGCCAGGGTGCTGATGTTTCACGTGAAGGCGTACAACGTGACCTGTTACCACTGGTTGAGGGATGCACCATTACCACCAAGTATGGCGCCATCCGCACGGATCACATCCTGTTTATTGCTTCCGGTGCCTTCCACTTGTCCAAGCCTTCCGACCTGATTCCGGAATTACAGGGCCGCCTGCCGATTCGAGTCGAACTTTCTGCATTAAGCAGCGATGATTTCACCCGCATCCTGACTGAGCCTGATGCTTCATTGACTGAACAATACCAGGCACTTCTTGCTACCGAAGGCGTGAAGCTTGAGTTTACCGAAGCAGGCATCCGCAAAATCGCCGATGTTTCCTGGCAGGTGAATGAGCGTACTGAAAATATCGGTGCACGTCGCCTGCATACGGTGATGGAGAGGTTACTGGAAAACATTTCGTTTGAAGCCAGTACCCGTTCCGGTGAAGACATAGCGGTTGATGAAAGCTTTGTTGATGAACAGCTTTCGGAACTGTCGGTCAATGAAGACCTGACACGCTATATCCTCTAACTTACCGTAGGTATTACTTTTACAATCCGGGTTATAACCACGCTGTTATTTTCTAGGAGAATTTATTTATGTCACATCCGATTCCAACTGAACTGAATCTGCATCGTGAATCCAAGGTACTCGACGTTACTTTTGATGACGGCGAAACTTTTTCACTGCCTTGCGAATATCTGCGTGTTTATTCACCTTCTGCCGAAGTGCAGGGCCATACGGCAGACCAGGCGGTTTTGCAGGTTGGCAAGGAAAATGTCAATATTGACCGTATTGAACCTGTGGGAAATTATGCTGTAATCCTTCATTTTGATGATGAACATAATACCGGCATATACTCGTGGGAGACGCTGTACAGGCTGGGGAGTCATTATGAAGAGCTGTGGGCAGACTACCTGACGCGGCTTGAGCAGGCTGGGCATACTCGAAAATCGGCTAATTGAGGATTTATATAGCTACCCCCCACGATATCCCTATACGGAATTATGAACTTGCCCGGTTATTTAAGCTATTTAGCGGGTTAGCCAGTTACTTTATCAGACCGTTTGCCGTCAGGACGACGGCAAAGAGCGTACAGGGAAGTATCTACAGCGTGTCTGATAAAGTAACTGGCTGACGCGCAACCAGACAAAACCAAACGGAACCATCATGACAGAACAAAACACTACGCATTTCGGTTACGAAACAGTCAACACCGAAGACAAGGCAAAACGTGTCCGTGGTGTTTTTGATTCCGTCGCCGGCAACTATGACCTCATGAATGACCTCATGTCGATGGGTATTCATCGCTTATGGAAGCGTTTCGCGGTCGAACTCTCAGGTGTTCGTAGCGGACAGAAGATCCTTGATCTGGCTTCCGGTACCGGTGACCTGGCAGCACGCTTCTCCGGACTGGTCGGGCCTGATGGCCTCGTGGTGATGTCGGATATCAATGCCGCCATGCTCAATGAAGGCCGTGCGCGCATGGCTGATGACGGCCACATTGGTAATGTTCAGTATTCACAGATCAATGCCGAACAGATTCCGTTTCCCGACAATACCTTTGACTGCATTACCATTGGTTTTGGACTGCGCAATGTCACCGACAAGCAGGCTGCATTAAATTCAATGTACAAGGCTTTAAAGCCTGGTGGCCGCCTGCTGGTACTGGAATTTTCTCATCCAACCACCAAACCCCTGCAAAGCATTTATGATGTGTATTCATTCAAGCTGTTGCCGCTGATGGGCAAACTGGTGGCCAAGGATGAAGACAGCTACCGTTACCTGGCTGAATCAATCCGCATGCATCCTGACCAGGAGTCTCTGAAAGAGATGTTTGAGACAGCAGGCTTCGAAGACTGTGATTATCATAATCTGACCGGTGGTATCGTGGCGGTTCACCGCGGCTTTAAATACTGAGCACGCCATCATGACGATGCATGATGCCAGTTACGAGGTTCTGGAAACAGCTCTTAACAAATACCTGTCGCTTGATCCTGAAATTGCCAGCCAACTTGCCTCGCTGCATGGTAAGGTCATTGGCATCGAACTATCCGGTACGCCGATAACATTTTTTTTCATCCCCGATCAGAACGGCCAGCTTCAGGTCTTAAGCCAGTATGAAGCTCAAGCCGATTGTCTGATTAGCGGTGCGCCGTTGAATCTTTTTCGCTCAGCCATCTCTGATAACACGGATTCAACGTTTAGTGGAGATGTGCATATTGAAGGCAGTTCGGGTGTGGCACAACAATTTACAGCCATACTCAAACGTATCGATATCGACTGGGAAGAACAGCTTTCACGACTGACCGGCGATATCATTGCACATCAAGTTGGCAACAGCTTTCGTGCGGGCTCCAGTTGGTTCAGCAGAAGCCTTGAATCAACGGGTCTTAATGTTCAGGAATACCTGCAGGAAGAAGCCCGTGCTCTACCGGGTGCACTGGAACTGGACAACTTTTACGAGGATGTTGATCGACTTCGCGATGATGTTGAAAGACTTGCTGCAAGAATACAACGTCTTCAACAGAAACAGGACTGACGGGTTTGCGACGTATCACTAACGCATTTCGGATCTTTCATATCAGCTGGGTTTTGTTAAAACATGGCCTGGATGAAGTCATCCTTGCTGCCCACCTGTTTCGCGGCATCCGTTTTTTTCGCTTTCTTTCACCTTTCTTCTGGCTTGCAGCTGGCAAGCGTCCTTCCTATGGGGAGCGTATTCGCCTTACACTCGAAGACCTTGGCCCCATCTTCGTCAAGTTTGGCCAGATGGTGTCAACCCGTCGCGACCTGTTGCCTGATGATATCGCTGATGAACTGATCAAGCTGCAGGACAAGGTACCCCCATTTTCCGGAAAACTGGCTGTAGAGCAGATCGAAAAGGCGCTGGGATCACCCGTTTCAGAGCTGTTTCTTGAATTTGATGAAACACCATTGGCCTCGGCATCGGTTGCCCAGGTACATACCGCAACACTCCTGGATGGCACCGAGGTCGTGGTCAAGGTGCTGCGCCCAAAAATTGAAAAGATCATCCGCCGCGATGTGCAGTTACTGACAACCATTGCCAGACTGGCACAACGCTATTCAAAGGAAGCGCGTCGATTGCGTCCGGTTGAAGTTGCTGATGAGTTTCGCAAGACCATTTTTGACGAGCTCGACCTGATGCGCGAAGCAGCCAATGCTTCCCAGTTAAGACGCAATTTTCTTCACTCAGAACAACTCTATGTGCCCGAGGTTTTCTGGGACCTGTGTCGTCAGAATGTGATGGTTATTGAACGCATCTACGGTACCAACGTCGGCAAAGTGGATGAACTCAAAAGCCAGGGCATCAGTATGCAACTGCTGGGCGAACGCGGCGTAGAAATCTTCTTTACCCAGGTATTCAGGGATAACTTCTTCCATGCCGATATGCACCCGGGTAACATCTTCGTCAGCCCTGAAGGTCGCTACATTGCCGTTGACTTTGGCATCATGGGTACCCTGACAACAGAAGACCAGCGCTATCTCGCTGAAAACCTGCTGGCGTTTTTCAATCGTGACTACCGCCGGGTCGCGGAACTGCATGTTGAATCCGAATGGGTGCCAAAGAGCACGCGTGTTGAGGAGTTTGAAGCCGCCATTCGCACCGTCTCGGAACCCATTTTCGAGAAGCCCTTGGCACAAATTTCTTTCGGACACTTTCTGTTGCGCCTGTTCCAGGTGGCACGCCGCTTTGATATGGAAGTGCAGCCCCAACTGGTACTGCTACAGAAAACCCTGCTGAACATTGAAGGGCTGGGACGCCAGCTTTACCCGGAGCTTGACCTGTGGACAACGGCAAAGCCCTATATGGAAAACTGGATGCAACAGCAGATCGGGCCAAATGCTTTGATACGACGTGTGAAGGAAAATCTGCCCGTCATGTCCGAGCAGTTACCGGAAGTTCCTCTTCTCGCTTATCGGGTGTTAAAAGATGCAGCTGATGGCAATCTCAAAATCCAATGGCAATCTGATGAACTGCTGGAATTACAAAAGCAGATAAAAGCCAATCACCGCCAGACTATCACTGCGATCAGTGGTGGCAGTATGCTGGTTTCCGGCAGTATTTTGTTTGCTGCAACATCTGCCACCCTGCCAGCGATCATCGCGGCGGCAGCAAGTGGTATCGGGCTGCTGTTACTGGCATCCCTGTTAAAAAAATAGCTGCCTGAATTATCTGCGCTTTAACAGGTGATTAATGATAAAACTCAACACCGCATCATCATGCTGATTGATGGCGGTATATTTCAATCGCAGTATGCCGCGGTCTTCCTTTGAGCGTGACGGCCTGACCTCGACTACCTCGTTTATGGTATGCAGGGTATCTCCCGGCCTGACGGGTGCCAGAAAGCTCAGTTCATCGATACCCGGAGATCCCATACTCGATTCAGCCAGCATGCCGTTTTGTATAAACAGACGAAAACACAAAGCCATGGTCTGAAAACCACTGGCAATCAGGCCGCCATACAAAGACTCACTGGCCGCATTGACATCCATATGAAAAGCCTGGGGATCATACTTGAGTGCGAACTCGATAATCTCACTTTCAGTTACGGTTACACCGGGTGAGATAAAGGTTTCACCTACTTTAAAATCATCGAGGTAGCGTATGTCGTGCAACATTATTTCTCTTCGCTATCCTGTTTCAGCAAACGGTGGACCTGTAGAGTTTTTATATCCGACAGGGGAACCAGCGCTTCAAACTTTCCACTGTGTATACGCTGTTCGATCGTTGCGGTATTCATCGAAATTTTCATCAGGGTGCCTTCGCGCTGCCTGCCGTCTTTGGTTTCTACTTTCACACGCGCACCGATATACTGCGGTAACTGGTTGAGTGGCGTATCCTGAAAAGTATAAGTGACCTTGACCTGCTCCGGCTTTTTCTTGCCCTCTTCTTCACCGTAGGCCTTGTCACCAAAATACTGATTCATACTTTCATCGACGGTAAAGCTCAGGTCCTGTATCGGATCACCATTGATATAGGCAGAAACACCAAGCATGTTGACAATGTCGGCTGGACGGAACTGGTTGAGCATCATTGGATTGACATCCGGAGAAGGACGCATACGGATATCCAGTTCGCCTCCTTCAGCCATGAACCTTTTAACCGCATCACGGATACCCTGGCCAGGAATGAAACCGTAATATTTTTGATAGTCGGCGTCTTTGGCTGAAGCAATTTGATTAATATAAGCCTGCTCATCCATTTTCAGCACACTGGCGCAATACTTCTTCGAGCCTTTCATGAATTCCGGGTCAACTGAATAGATAAAGCGGATCTCTGTTGGCTTGGGTGCCATCGCCATCATCATCGGCGCACCACCACCTTCCATCGACATGGTCATATCCACTTCAGCCATGTCTTCCATTTCCAGGTTGATTTCCATTTTGGTTTTGCTGTCAATCTTGTCATGAGCAACGATGAAAGAAGCATTGGCAAACAATTCATCGTAACCCAGGGCTCTGAGGTCTTCTGCACTGAATGAACTGCCAAACTCACAGGTTGCTGCGGGTTCGACTTTCATCGCTTTTGCCTGCTGCATCTGCATTTCACCCAGAGAGCGATACAATTCACCGTCAAGCCCGACTCTTAGGCCCACCATGGAAAGCTTCAGGAACTCAGGTGTTTGTTGCGCCCATTTAGACGTATCGGTGAACAGAAAACCCGGACCATCTCCCTGCATCTTGAGTTCGATAATCTGAATTTCGTCTTGCAAGGTTCTGGGGGCAATAACAATGTCATTGACGCTGATACTGCCTTCCATCAAATCGGATGAAATGCCGCCATAGCTGACATCAGCAAACAGTGATGCCTGTTTGACCAGATTATCAACATCACTTTTGGTTGAGAAATAAACATAGCCTTTCAGACCAAGGTAAACGCCTCCGATTAAGATCAATGGCACAGCAATCGCAGTTTTAGCTTTCATGGGATTTCCTTACGAGACGGGTCTCATTAATGGTTGTTCGACTTCATTTCTTTTGGCCTTGCCTGAGAGTGTTTCAATCAACTCGAGAGCAAAATCCATGGCGGTACCAGGCCCCCTGGAGGTAATCACTTTTCCATCGATTACCACCGGAGCTTCTAAAACCTGGGTTTGAGGTAAAGCCATCTTGTCTATAAATCCAGGATAACTTGTGGCTTTCAGGCCTTGCAGCAAACCGGCATTGGCAAGCACCTTGGGCGCTGCACAGATAGCCGCTGTGTATTGTCCTTTTTCGTGCATTTTCTTGAGCAGCTTGTGTATGCGCTCATCCTTATCAAGATGATCTGCTCCAGGTAGGCCACCGGGTAAAACAATCATGTCAAAATCTTCTTCCATGACATCTTCAAGTGTCTCATCGGCTACCAGCCTGACACCGCGGCTTGCGACAACGACAGCGCCATCAAGTGAAGCCGTGATCACTTCGATATTCGCTCTCCTGAGCAAATCAATAATGGTTACTGCTTCAAGTTCTTCACAACCCTGGGCGAGTGGAACGAGGACTCTTGCCATGCTGTTCTCCCTGATTTTTCCGCTGTATTGACTGCTGGATAGCGCTCTGCAATATCAGATGCAAACACCAGCTCTATGCCTTCTTTTTCAAGAACGGGCAACATCTCTTTGAGTACCATAATCGTTTCTGGATAGGGATGCGCAATCCCCGTTGCATAGCCACGTCGTTTTGCCTTGTTGATCAGTTCTACAAACTGAAGCCGGATAGCTGCTTCGTCGCGCGAATTGTCAAGAAAGACGTCGCGGCGCAAAGTTGTGATTCCCATACTGCCGGCTGTTTGCTGTGCCACCGTTTTTGTCGTGGTTCTGCTGTCGAGGAAAAACAGCTCCTTTTCTGCCAAAACATCCATCAACCATTGCATGGGAACTTCTTTCTGCGTCAGCAGACTGCCCATATGATTATTCAGCCCCACTGCATAGGGAACCGCTTCAAGCGCAGCCTGTAATACACTCTTGTATTCCTGTTCTTCCATGTTTGCCAGCAGGGCATTAGGGCCCAGCTTTTCATGATGTTCTGATTCCATTGGAATATGCACCATCACCTGCTTGCCTTTTTCATGTGCCAGTTCCGCAAGAATGGTTGCATGCGGCGTATTGGGTAAAAAAGAATAAGCAATACTGCCAGGCAGTTGTAATGCGGCAAGACCGATATCCGGATTGTTGCCAAGATCATCAATGATCAGGGCGATTTCCGGTTTTGACCCGGCATGAACCGGCAGCAGACCAACAACATTGGCCAACAGCAATACTATAAGACTAGTTACGACTTTCATTGTAGAGGATCACACCTTTGAGCAGATTGACTGCCGCGCTGAGTTCATAATCCTTTTCTGCCAGGGAACTTTCTTTGTTATCGGTCTTTTTCTTTTTGTCTTTAGTTTTTCCATTGCCATTGCCAACATTTTCAAGATGGCCTGCAAGATCAGCTTCGGAAACCGAACCATGAGCCTTTTCTTCAACGCTGCTGATATTTAATTCCTGTAATTCAATATCCGGCTCAACGCCTTCAGCCTGAATTGAACGTCCTGATGGTGTGTAATAACGCGCCGTGGTCAGCTTAATGGCAATCTTTTCAGTAATTGGCACAATGGTTTGCACCGAGCCCTTGCCAAAAGTCTTGCGGCCCATAATTACAGCGCGCTTGTGATCCTGCAAAGCGCCGGCAACAATTTCTGAAGCCGAAGCAGAACCTTCGTCAACCAGTACCACGATAGGTGCGCCGTTCAGCACATCATCCGGGGCAGCCTTAAATTCCATTTTTGATTCTTCACTGGCCCCCTGGGTATAGACAATCAGTCCATCTTCCAGAAAGGCATCACTGACAGAGACCGCCGCATTCAATATGCCGCCTGGATTACTTCGCAAGTCGATAATCAGCGCCGGTATATCACCCTTGATTTTCTTTTTTAACTTCGCAATGGACTTGAGCATATCCTGAGTGGTACGCGCCTGGAACTGACTGATACGTAAGTAAGCGATATTATTGTCCAGCAGCTTGTGTTTGACGCTGGCCACTTTTATGACATCGCGCACAATTACAATCTTAAGTGGCTTAGCTTCCGTTTTACGGTTGATCGTCAATTCAATTTCAGTACCCGGCTTGCCGCGCATCAGTTTGACACTTTCATCCAGCGTCATATCTTTTACGGACTTGTCGTCGATACGCGTTATCAGATCACCAGCTTTGACTCCGGCACGCTGAGCTGGCGTATCATCGATAGGCGCTATGACCTTGATATAACCATCTTCTGAACCAACTTCGATGCCCAGCCCGCCAAATTCACCGGTTGTGCCTTCCTTCAAATCCTTGAAGGCATCAGCATCGAGATAGGCTGAATGTGGATCGAGTTCTGACAGCATACCCTTGATGGCATTTTCCAGTAATTCCTTGTCATCAACTTTTTCCACGTAGTCTTTTTTGATACGCCCGAAAACCTGGGAGAAAACCCTGAGTTGCTTGATCGGCAAGTTAGTCGTGGCATCCTCATCCGGGGTATCCACTTTCTGAAATGCCAATACACTGCTGCTTATGCTTAAGCTGAGAAACAGTGATAGTGCTGAATTTAATAAGATACTTTTTTTCATCGGTATATGACCTCAACTCAGGTCTGAATCGTCCTGCCTTTCAGTTTCCTGCACCACTTTTTAGGGTTACTCGGTTTGCCCTTGCTTCTGATACTGAAATAAAGCCCGGGATTTTTCTGTCCGCCGCTATTGCCAACAAGAGCGATGGATTCCCCGGCATCAACCCAGTCTCCAGCTTCCTTGAACAGCGTCTGATTATGGCCATAAAGACTCATATAACCTTCACCATGGTCAATAATTACAAGCAACCCATAACCTCTCAACCAGTCAGCATAGGCCACTTTGCCGTGATGGACCGCCCTGACCTCTCGTCCTTCCGGAGCCGTGATGAAAACGCCATCCCATTTAACACCACCGACCTTGTCGGAACCAAAAAATTTACTCAAAAAGCCTTTTGCCGGCCACTTGAGTTTGCCTTTGAGCGAAGAAAACTTCTGTTCACGTTTTTGCTGAATTTTCTGTTGCTGTATATTGTCCAGCAGTTTTCTGAGGCTGGCAGCATCTTCCTTAAGCTGGCTTAAGGACCTGGTCTTGGCATCAATATCGGCATCCAGCCTTGCCAGTAATTCTGCACGCGCCTGTTTTGCCTGCTGAATCTGTTCAAGTTGGGCATTTTTTTCGGCGTAGCTGCTATCAAGCGCCAGCTTTTTGATGTTAATAGTATCTTCAGTGTTCCTGATATCATCAATCAGTGCTCTTGCCGATTCAATTCGCTTAATACGCTCGCGGTTAAAATAATCATAATAGGTCATTATACGGTTCATAAGAACCGGATCCTGCTGATTGAGAAACAGCTTGATGCGTTCCTGACGACCCGTTGCATAAGCTGACATCACCAGTGAACGCAACTGGCTTTTTTCCCTGTCTAACATTTGCTGCTGAATTTTCTTATCCTTGTCGAGCGCCACAAGTTCCCGATCAAGCTTGGCTATTTTGCCCTGTAGCTTATGGATATGGCGCCCCAGCCGGCCAATTTTTTTTTCGGTATCAGCAAGGTCTTTAAGAATGGACTTCCTGGTTTTTTTTTCCATTCTGATCGCCGACGAAAGCTGTTTGATCTCGCCAGTCAGTTCCTGCAACTTATTCTGTTGAGTGTTCTGATTGGCGTCTGCGGCCAGCACAGGTTGATAAAACAATACAACAGCGGCGCTGGCAATGATCCAAGACGGGATTGCTAGCCTGAACTGTTTCATCAGGCTGTTTCAGTCTCCGCAGTTGACCAGTCAAGCAGCGAACGCCCGGTCATTTCACCAGGAGCCTTGAGTCCCATCAGTTCCAGTACGGTTGGACTGATATCGCAAAGCGCGCCGCGGGGTAAAAGCTGTACGGCTTTTGCTCCGACGTAGATCAGTGGTACCGGATTGGTAGTGTGTGCTGTATATGGCTGATCGACTTCAGGATCCATCATCTGCTCGGCATTGCCGTGATCAGCTGTAATCAGTATTTCCGAGCCGCTGCGGTGAACAGCCTGCAACACCCGACCAAGACACTGATCGAGTGTTTCAATCGCCGAAACAGCGGCTTCAAAATTGCCGGTATGTCCAACCATGTCACCGTTGGCGTAATTGCAGATAATGGCGTCATAATTTCCGCTGTCTATGGCTTCAACGAGATCATCGGTGAGCTGATGCGCACTCATTTCAGGCATCAGGTCATAGGTGGCAACCTGGGGGGAAGGTATCAGGGTACGATCCTCACCTTCAAACGGCTCTTCCAGGCCACCGTTGTAGAAGAAGGTAACGTGGGCATATTTTTCAGTTTCAGCAATGCGTAACTGACGCAACCCCAGCTTTGAAATGTATTCACCAAATACATTTTTCAGACGCTCCGGAGGGAATGCCACCGGAATGTCAAAATCACGATTGTATTCGGTCAGGCTCACATAGCGTCCGAGTTTCGGACTGGAATCACGATTAAATCCATCAAAATCGAGTTCAATAAAGGGTCGTGTTATCTGCCTCGCGCGGTCTGATCTGAAATTCATGTTAATCACGACATCGCCATCATCAATGGTGACCGGCTCTCCAATTCTGGTTGGCTTGATAAATTCATCTGTCTCGCCACGATCATAGGCCATCTGCAGAGCACTGACCGGGTCAGCGGCTTCAAACTTGGCATTACTGTCAATCATCAGATCGTAGGCGCATTGCACTCTGTCCCAGCGATGGTCACGGTCCATGGCAAAATATCTGCCGACCATGGAAGCAATGCGGCCATTGCCCAGTTCATCAAAGAGTGCCTGTATCTTTACTATTGAGGCTTCGGCACTTTTAGGCGGCATGTCACGGCCATCGGTAAAAGCATGTAGATAAACCTGGGAAACACCGCGTTCAACAGCCAGTTTCATCATGGCGTGAATATGATCTTCGTGGCTGTGCACACCACCGGGAGATAACAGGCCGACGATGTGAACAGCTTTATTATTCTCGATCGCAAGATCAACTGCATCCGTGAGAGTGCGGTTTTCAAAGAAAGAACCGGTTCTGATTGAACGGCTGATACGGGTAATTTCCTGGTAAACCACTCGACCGGCGCCAAGATTCAGGTGGCCAACTTCCGAATTCCCCATCTGTCCGGCTGGCAAGCCGACTGAAGAGCCTGAAGTGGAAATTTCAGTGTGTGGGTGTTCCTTGAGCAAACGGTCAAAAACCGGCTTTTTTGCGGTATATATGGCGTTAAATTCGTGCTTATCGCTGTTTCCCCAGCCATCAAGGATCAACAGGACGACAGTTTTTACTTTTCCGGACATCTAAATTATTTATTCCTCTAACTGCAGAGGCTAAGCTGCTGTGTTTACAGCATTTTCTCAGTTTTAGAGCTAAATCATTGAAATTACAGCTATTACATCATGCCCTGCAGGTTAAATCCAGAGCCAGGCACTATACGAACACCATAAAAAACACGGTTTTTCATGGAATTGTCATTTTTCAGGGAAATAATCAGACAGCGTGCATTCACTCTTTTCGATATTCAATGTATTATTCATTAATGTACTACTGATATTAAGGGTAAAACAACGGTTGTATTATTATGAATAACCCTGAAACGCCAATTCTTAATTCCGAATTTGATTCTGTTGACCAACTCCTGAGTGGCGATGCTGATATTGAAAGAGCTTCACGCTCACTCAAGGCCATGTCACACCCGCTGCGACTGAAAATTCTCTGTACCCTGGGTGACCAGGAAGTCAGTGTTCAGGATATTGTTGAGCAGGTCGGGACTTCACAGAGCAACATCTCTCAGCATCTGGCCATTTTGCGAGATAAAGGCATTCTACATTCCCGCAAGGATGCCAATCGTGTCTACTATAAAGTCGGTGATGCACGCACCCTGAAACTCATCTCCATGATGCGTGATGTTTTCTGCATGAGTGAATAATAATCCATGATTGAACAGATTATCGAATTCTCCGGCAACCATATGTTGCTGGTAACCGCGCTGATTATCGCCATTTTGCTGCTGATTCAGAACCTTATGGCGGGCAACAAAGGCAATATTACCCCGGTTCAGGCAACCGAGATGATCAATCATGATGATGCCGTTGTCATTGATGTCCGTCCGGCCGCTGATTATGCCAAAGGCCATATTATCAATGCCATCAATATACCGGCCAGCAATCTGCAGACGCAGATGAAACAGATGGAAAAATATAAAAACAAGAAAATCATCTTGAGCTGCCGCTCAGGTGCACAATCTGCCGTCGCCTGCAAACAGCTTGGCAAGCAGGGCTATGAAAATGTCTATAATCTCAAGGGCGGCATTCTCAACTGGCAGAGTGAAAACCTGCCTGTAACAACAAAAAAATAATCAGGATTTTTCATGAGTAACGATCAGGAACAACCGGCTGCGCAGCAGACCTCTCAGCTTGAACTTGGTATCCAGCGCATCTACATCAAGGATGTTTCGTTTGAAACGCCCAACTCTCCGGCAATTTTCACTGCTGAGTGGAAACCCAACATGGATATCAACCTGGGTACAGAGACCAAAAAGCTTTCTGACAACGTCTTTGAAGTTGTTTTGAAAGTGACTGTCACGGTCAAGTCCGAAGAGAAAACCGCTTTTCTGGCAGAAGTCCATCAGGCCGGCATTTTCATGATCAAAGGCCTTGAGGAGTCTCAACTGGCGCCTGTATTTGGCATTACCTGCCCAAATATTCTGTTCCCTTACGTACGCGAAGCAATTTCTGACCTGGTCAACAAGGGCAGTTTCCCACAGCTGGTGCTTTCGCCAATCAATTTCGAAGCACTGTTTGCCCAGCAAATGCAGCAACAGCAGCAGACCAAGGAAGCCCAACACTAATTAACAGGATATCAGTATGAGCAAAGTTGCAGTCATTGGCGCAGGCTCCTGGGGAACCGCTCTGGCATTGCAACTGGCCCGCAACAATATTGATGTTTCCCTGTGGGGACACCTCCCTGAAGACATCGAAAAAATGCAGGCAGAGAAACAAAACAGTGCATTCTTGCCTGGCTGTGTTTTTCCGGAAAACCTGCGACCGGAAGTTTCCTTGCAGCAGTCTGTGCAAAATGCTGACGAAATCCTTATCGTTGTTCCCAGCCATGCTTTTTCTTTAGTCGCCCGCCAGCTTGCAGAGATTATCGATGAAAAGGTACCGGTGAGCTGGGCAACCAAGGGGCTTGATCCTGCTAATAATGCCCTGCTCAGTGAAGTCTGCCAGTCCATACTGGGAAAGCAGCGTTCCTACGCGGTTATATCCGGACCCACCTTTGCCCTTGAAGTCGCGCAGCATCTGCCTACCGCTATCGTTATCGCCTCAACACAGCATGAACATGGTGATCGTCTTGCCGGCTATCTGAATGATGATCGTTTTCGGCCGTACATCAGTGATGACCTGGTTGGTGTACAGGTTGGCGGATCTGCAAAAAACATCATGGCTATTGCTGCCGGTGTCTGTGATGGGCTTGGTTTTGGTGCGAATACCCGGGCTGCCCTGATTACCCGAGGTTTGGCAGAGATCACGCGTTTCGGTATTGCGCTAGGCGCTCGAGCCGAAACCTTTATGGGACTGGCCGGGCTTGGAGACCTGGTACTTACCTGCACCGATGACAAGTCACGCAACCGCCGCTGTGGCCTGGCTCTGGCAAAAGGAATGTCCGTTGAGCAGGCTAAAGCCTCTATTGGTCAGGAAATTGAAGGTATTGCTACAGCCAGGGAGATACTGTTAAAGGCTAATAGCATTGGCATTGAAATGCCAATCTCTGAGCAGACTTACAAAGTTCTGTATGAGGGACTGGATCCCGCTGAGGCGGTCAAGGTACTGCTTGCCCGTGAAATCAGGAATGAAGCGGACTAAATCAACAACTGTCTTTGAAACCCAATTGCCGCCAACCTTCATACACAACCACGGAAACCGCATTGGAGAGATTCATGCTGCGGCTGTCTTCCAGCATGGGTAAACGCAAACAATAATCCATGCCACGCGCCTCTCTTATCTCCTGGGGCAAGCCGCGGGTTTCCGGCCCGAAAGCAAGGTAATCACCATCCTGAAAACTGACATCGGTATAGTATTTTTTTGCCTTGGTACTGAAGGTAAACAGATTTGTCGGAGCCGTTTTATTTATGAAATCATCCCAGTTATCATATGACCTGACATCAGCCCATTCGTGATAATCCAGTCCGGCCCGGCGCATACGTTTATCGTCCATGTCAAAACCCAGTGGCCTGATTAAATGCAGGTAACAGCCTGTATTGGCACACAAGCGAATGATATTACCGGTGTTAGGCGGTATTTCCGGCTGATATAAAACTATATTGAACACAAATTTCACTAAACTATTCGAGAGACAAGATGACCCAGCAAACCGATCCGCTTTCCACCACTTTCTGCGGTATGTCGTTTCAGACTCCGCTGGTACTGCTTTCCGGCTGCGTGGGTTTTGGTGAAGAGTACACACGAGTGAAAGGTTTTAGCAACCGTGATGTGGGCGCCATTTGTCTTAAGGGTACTACCCAGACACAACGTCCGGGTAATGCACCTCACCGTGTCTACGAAACCAGTGCCGGGATGCTTAATGCCATTGGCCTGCAAAATCCCGGTGTTGATCATGTTGTCGACCACATTCTGCCGGAACTGGATTTTTCTGAAACACGCTTTATCGCCAATGTTTCCGGCTCCACAATAGAAGAATACCGTTACGTCACCGAGCGCTTTAACGATTCTGATATTGATGCCATTGAAATCAATATTTCCTGTCCGAATGTCAAAGAAGGTGGCGTTGCCTTTGGCAATGACCCGGATATGTCAGCGCGGGTCGTGACAGCCTGTCGCGAGGTGACAGATAAGCCTTTGATTACCAAGTTATCTCCCAACCAGACAGATATTGCCTTGAATGCCCGCCTCTGCATTGAAGCCGGCAGTGATGGTTTTGCCGTCATCAATACCCTCATGGGGATGGCAATCGATATTGAAAGTCGCACCCCGGTGATTGGCAATAACCAGGGCGGCCTGTCCGGCCCAGCTATCAAGCCTATTGCCCTGCTCAAAGTTCATCAGGTCTACCAGGTGTGCAAGGAGCACAACATACCCATCATAGGCCAGGGCGGTATAACAAGCGTTGACGATGCGATTGAATTTCTCATCGCAGGCGCCTCGGCCATAGGCATTGGTACTTCGCTGTTTTATGACCCGCTGATATGCCCTAAAATGAATGAAGGAATCAATAATTACCTTCAAAAACATAACTTTAGCCATATTTCCGAACTCATTGGTACACTTTCACTGAACACACCACCACCCTCACAATGCCTTTGTGGGTAGACAATTTACAGGTATAATGGTGTCTGGATTTAAGCAGTAGTTATCTCTAAAGAGATAGTCCAATATATCAGCCTGTCATGATATATTCTGCTTTTTATTGATGACTGCTCAGGCAGTTTTAAGTGAAAAGTTCCTGGAGAACAAAGACATGAGCGATGTAGAAGCACTGAAAAAAGAAAAGAATGACCTGATTGCTGAGATGCTGGAAATGCAGAAGCAATTCATTGATTACGAACAACAAAACGGTATTTCCGGTAAGGACTATTACTATTCCCAGGATGGCCTGCTGGCTGACTACCGTCAGAAATACATGGATATGGCAATGAAAGTTGTTGACCTGTCTCATGAGATTGTTGGTTCTTCACGCTTCTAAAAGCCGAACCAGCAATGCTGAGAAAACCCGCTATGGCGGGTTTTTTTATGCCCGAAATTTTTTATTGACAGGCTTGTCCAATTTCCGATTGACGCTAATAGTACCTTTACTTATCCTCTTGTTAACAAAAGAATTTAGAGATTGGGAATGTCCACTGAATTAACCATCACAGATTTGCAACAATTCAATCATTTTGCTGAAGGCAATGAAATTCGACTTCAGTCAATTATCGATCATGTACAGGTTTCCAGTGTTCCAAAAGGTGCCAAGATTATTGAACTTGGAGACACTTCAGAATTTGGATACTTCCTTTTATCAGGTTCCCTGATCCTTAAAGCAGCTGATGGCGGTGTAAAAGTCATTGAGGCCGGTACTGATTCTGCCAAAAACCAGATTGCCCAACTGGTACCCAGAAGATACCAGGTTATCAGTAGCACGCCGGTTACTTACCTCAAAGTCCCTAATCCCCTGTTGGCGGCTTTTCATGGTACGGGTACTGAAGACTCAGACACTACTATCGTTCTTGAAGAAAATGGCGTCGAGGGTTTCGATGAAGATCCACAAACGGCTTCAGGATTCGCTTTCGAAAATGAAATCAGTTATCAGCTTTACCAGGAATTGCAGAATGATACGCTGGTATTGCCCTCTCTACCTGATGTTGCAGTGCGCGTCGGTGAAGCGCTAAAAGACGAAACCAAAAATGTTCATCATATCGCCGAAATTGTACAGACAGATCCTGCCATCACTGCAAAACTTGTGAAGGCTGCCAACAGTGCCATGTATGGTGGCAGTGGCAAGGTTGACAGTTGTTCTGGTGCGGTGATTCGGCTTGGCACCGAAGTGACCCATCAGCTGGTGATGACCTTTGCGATGAAAGAGTTGTTTCAGACTTCTTCCAAACTGCTTAACCGTCGAATGAAAAAACTCTGGGATCATAGTGCGCGTGTTGCAGCTGTTGCACATGTGCTTGCCAAGAAACTGGGAAAATTCGATCCTGAACATGCCCTGCTTGCCGGGCTGGTGCATGATATTGGTGTATTGGCAATCATTAACTATGCTGCGCAATTTCCCGAAGCCCAGGAAAACAAGCATATGCTGGATACAACCATCAAAGCATTACGCGGCCAGGTCGGCAGCATGATCCTGAAAAAATGGGATTTTCCCGACGATCTGCCTGGCGTCGCAGCTGATGCAGAAAACTGGGCACGTTCTCCGGCATCCAAGCGCCCGGATTACACGGATATTGTGATTATTGCCCAGCTGCACAGTTTCATTGGCACCGATGATATGGCTGATGCGCCTGCAATTGATTCGGTGCCCGCGTTCAAACGGCTTGGCCTGACTCAGCTGACGCCTAAAATGAGTCTCAAATTACTGGACGAGGCCAAAGAGGAAATTGCCGAAGCCAGGGCTATGTTGATCGCCTGATTTCAATTATTTTTAATTGGGTTATTCTATTGAGTTATTCAGGGCGAATATGCTCGATGTATTTGGGTACGGCCAACATTTCCAACTTAACGGCACGCGCTGAAATTTTCAGATGCTTTTCAGTCTCTTCAAAATACAGGTCGCAATGCGCCTGGCCCCTGCTCTCAAGCGGAACAGGTATCATATCCCTGTAGGTATAGACATTTTCTCCTACATCTCCGCCTGCGCAAATAAGCGGAGTATCCACCATTTCTGAGGAGTCAACATCTTCAAAAATCAGATGGCCTGCCTGCCACCATTTCGTCTTTTCAACCGAACCGGTCATGGTCTTAATAATGATAGCGCGGGAAAAGCTGATACTGATAGTCGAGCCATCAACTTCAATATTGTCAATTTCACTACCTTTTAACTGAATACTGCTGCTATCCAAGTTACTCTCCGTTGTCTTTTGATTCAGATGCAGAAAACTCCAGCTCTTTCATTTTACGTGTCAGGGTATTTCTACCCCAGCCCAGTAAAAGAGCCGCTTCCTGTTTTTTTCCGGCAGTATATTCCAGAGCTTCCTGGATCAACACCCTTTCAAATTCGGGTAATGCTTCAGACAGAATATCCTTTTTATTACTTCTTAATGCATTATGCGCCCAGAGTGCCAGTTCTGATTGCCATTTTCGGTCAGAAACGGTTACCTCGTTACTGCTTTCACGACGAATTTCTTCTGGTAAATCCTGGAAATGAATATCCTGGCCCGCAGCCATTACGGTTATCCAGCGTGAAGCATTTTCCAGTTGCCGCACGTTTCCGGGCCAGGCAAAGGCCTTTAATGCTTCAATGGCATCGGGTTGCAATCTTTTCGCCACCATTCCCATTTCTTCAGCAGAATGTTGTAGAAAATATTCCATCAACAAGGGAATATCTTCGGCTCTATCTCTTAATGCCGGAATCTGGATACGAATGACATTCAGGCGATGAAACAGGTCTTCACGAAATTTACCTTCATTGACGAGTTTCTCCAGATCCTGGTGGGTTGCAGCAATAATCCTGACATCCACTCTGACAGGCTCATGGCTGCCCACCGGGTAAAACTGGCCATCTGCAAGCACACGTAATAATCGGGTCTGTAACTCGGCAGGCATATCACCAATTTCGTCCAGAAACAATGTACCTCGATCAGCCTGTTCGAAACGCCCTTTACGCCTGGATTGCGCACCGGTAAATGCACCTTTTTCATGGCCAAAAAGTTCTGATTCCAGAAGATCTTTGGGTATCGCTGCCATATTCAGCGCAATGAAAGCCTCGTCTTTTCTGAGGCTGTGGTTATGCAACGCCTTGGCTACCAGTTCTTTTCCCGTACCCGACTCGCCATTGATCAAGACGGTTACATTTGAACGTGCCATTCGCCCGATAGCACGATAGACTTCCTGCATAGCAGGCGCTTCACCAATAATTTCTGTCTCAATTTTGGCAGCGCTATCGGCTGGCTGTTGTGTTTCCTTGCTGACACGACAGGCTCTTTTAACCTGCTCGATAGCATCCTTGATATCAAATGGCTTGGGAAGATATTCAAACGCTCCGCGATGATACGCCGACACCGCGCTATCCAGGTCTGAATGCGCGGTCATGATGATGACGGGAAGCTCTGCATACTTTTCTTTAATCACCTTGAGAAGTTCGAAGCCATCAATGCCCGGCATTCTGACATCCGAGAGTATGGCGTCTGGCTGGTGTGCATCCAGCCTGTTGAGCAGCTGATCACCATTTTCAAAGGTAACCACATCCATTTGCGCTTTTTTCAGTGCTTTTTCCAGTACCCAGCGAATCGATTTATCATCATCAATGACCCATACTTCATTGGTTTCAGTCACTTTCACTCTCCAGTGGTATCCATATAGTAAATACCGTATTGCCCGGCTGACTTTGACATTCAATCAGGCCGCCATGCTTGTGAATCAGGGTTTGAGAAATCGAGAGTCCCACTCCGACGCCTCCTTCTGTGCCAGAAACCAGTGGAAAGAAGATTTTTTCCTTCATTTCTTCCGGTATACCCGGCCCGTTATCAATGATCTGTATTTCTGCCACGTGACGGTAACGCTTGGTATTGATTGTCATCTGCCTGGCAATACGTGTCTTTAGCGTAATCTTCGGCTCTTTAACATCAGCAACTGCCTTAACCGCATTTTTCACGATATTGAGGATGGCCTGAATCAGCTGGTCACTGTCTGCAACCAGTTCCGGTATGCTAGGATCATAATCCCGCCATATGGGGATATGGGCGTTTTCCGCCAGCACCAGTGAACGTACCCGCTCCACCACATCATGGATATTCAAGCGTTGTTTTCTGGGCAGTTTGTTGGGACCAAGCATTCTGTCAACCAGAACCTGTAGACGATCAGCTTCACCGATAATAATCTGCGTGTATTCGCGTAGTTCTTCAGAATGCAATTCGGCTTCCAGTAACTGGGCAGCTCCACGAATTCCCCCCAGAGGATTTTTCACTTCATGAGCGAGGCCCCTGACCAGAGAGCGAGTTACATTTTGCTGGGTCAGTAGCCGTTCTTCCCTGCTGATCCTGATATGCCGGTTCAGTATCTGAATCTCGACTATCAAACCACGCTCATTCTGGTTGGCCTCATCGAATGGTATTACCGAACAATCAACTACCACCTTGCTCTGATCAGGCAATGGCAGAATCACCTCTCTTTCAGTCAAAGGCTGATTCATTTCCAGGGCTTTCTTCAGATTCATGCCGACTATCACATCAGGGCATTGTATTAAGTCACAGGCTTTTTGCCCGACCATATTTTTTTCACTGGCTGAAAACAGCATCTCGCCAGCCGGGTTGATATAGACCAGCCTAAGGTCGTGATCGAAACACATGATAACCGTGTCCAGGTTATCGATAATTCTTCGAAGCAACTGGTTATTGTCTGAAAAGGTATTCATCATCGGATTTCATTTAGCAAATAACGAACCAACTTCTAATAGCAAAGCAAAACCCGCTAATCCGTTGAATAAATGGGATTATTTTATTTTCTGAATTTCTGAGACAGGAACAGACACAACACATAATGCACCATTATAGTGCATTGGCGTTTGCCTAACTCGATATTTTGGCGGTAAATTCAGGCGTTACTGTGCTGGAGAAGCCAGGTTTGGTGCGATTTTTCGCAGATCTGCAGGTTCACGAAACTGGAAAGTCACTTCGGGCGTGGTTGAGATGGTTAGACCAGCTTCATCCAGAATTTTGGCCTGCAAACGATGAGTTCCTTTCCTAACCTGTTGCAGCGTCAACTCGGTGGACTTGGTTTGTTCACCCACTTCCAGGCCATCCAGATATATCTGTAGAAAATGCTTTTCTGTCATGGGAGGGTCAATCTGTATCGCAACATCCATTTTTGCTTCAGCATTTCTTACGGTCTCTCCCTGTCCGGGTGAGGTTATGGTGAAAGCAGGATAGGGATTTTCACTATCCAATGCATCGGGTTGCTTCCTATTGCTTATTCTTGCCAGATATCCTGAAAGCTCCTGTTGTTGAGCCGTTTCATCAGGACGCTTGTCGGTATAGTGAGTTATGCCGTTCTGGTCTATCCACTTATACAGTTCAGCGGATACATTGGCTGCAAAAAGCAGGCTGGTGATTGCTATAAGTATTTTCATGCCTATGAGGATAGACCAGATAAATGATTTTACAAACGTTACTCCTGTGCAAAAAAATGCCCCGAAAATCGGGGCATTTTTTTTCTTCATCCTAGGCTAGGTATTACAGGCTGTAATACATATCAAACTCAACCGGGTGAGTTGTCATGCGCAGACGCGTGACTTCTTCCATCTTCAGGTCTATGTAGCCATCAATCAAGTCATTGGTGAATACACCGCCGGCTGTCAGGAAGTCACGATCTGCATCCAGAGATTCCAGGGCCTGATCCAGGCTATGACACACTGTTGGAATGGCCTTGGCTTCTTCAGCAGGCAGGTCATAAAGGTCCTTGTCCATGGCATCGCCAGGGTGGATCTTGTTCTGAATTCCATCAAGCCCCGCCATCATCATTGCAGAGAATGCCAGGTATGGATTGGCTGTTGGATCAGGGAAACGTACCTCGATACGACGGGCTTTAGGGCTGGAAACCCAGGGTATACGAATGGAAGCAGAGCGGTTACGGGCTGAATATGCCAGCATAACAGGGGCTTCAAAACCCGGAACCAGTCGCTTGTAGGAATTGGTAGAAGCGTTGGTGAAAGCATTCAGTGCACGGGCATGTTTGATAATACCGCCAATATAGAACAGCGCATTTTCTGAGAGGCCACCGTACTGGTCACCGGCAAACAGGTTCTCACCATCTTTAGCCAATGACATATGAACGTGCATACCTGAACCGTTATCACCTACCACCGGTTTGGGCATAAAGGTGACTGTTTTTCCGTAGGCATGGCCTACATTGAAAAGTACGTATTTCATGATCTGGTTCCAGTCTGCACGTTCGACCAGTGTGCTGAACTGGGTACCAATTTCGCACTGACCGGCCGTCGCTACTTCGTGGTGATGTACTTCAACAGGTACGCCCATTTCTTCCAGGGTCATACACATGGCTGCACGCAGATCATGCAGGGAATCAACCGGTGGCACCGGAAAGTAACCGCCTTTGACGGTAGGACGGTGACCGATATTGCCATCTTCATAAACGCGCTCGGAGTTCCAAGACGACTCTT
>Ga0180436_10001195_pt1 | contig 25632 bp, 23 predicted proteins | sample SS_ome_2_FD_132434 | JGI IMG/M metagenome (GOLD analysis project Ga0180436, IMG submission 132434) | Hypersaline lake sediment archaeal communities from the Salton Sea, California, USA - SS_3_S_2 metaG | ecosystem: Environmental > Aquatic > Non-marine Saline and Alkaline > Hypersaline >... | reverse complement strand
TGTAAAAATATAACAAATCGGTCACAATTAAATTACACTCAAATTTTTTTTATTATGAAACGTAACCTTTCAATGATTGTTGCGGTGTTCTTAGTAGGAGCAACCGCATTTGGACAAGCCGTGAAAGACAGGAATGTGATTCCTGTAGCGGTTAACCTGAACCAGGTGTTGAGAATGACGATTACCAATGGCGGTAACATTGAATTTGTCTTCAACACGATTGATGAGTACAAAAACGGGATCTCCGGGGATGTGACATCATCCGGATCTGCTAATCCGGCAGCATCAGAGCCCATGTACCAGACTGATTTCACTGTTTCATCCTCAACAAGGTGGATGATCAGCTATGGATCTGAAGAAGCTACTTTTATCGGGACCGACAATCCGGCAAATACGCTGGCGTTGAACAATGTTGGTTTTACGATTGTGAACAACGGGGCACATGCCTTTGAGACCGGAGCTGCCCAGGGAACAACAGCAGGCGAAGTATTGTGGGATGAACAGCAGAACGCAATAACAGGCGATCCTCCTGCTGCACTGGTAGCATACCCCGCTGATCTGATCGAAGACAATGATGACCTTGCGGTTGCCAACGCCGGTGATGCCGGTGACAATGATTTCACACTTGTATGGCGATGCGGTACTGCGGAAAGCACCAACACGGTGAACCCGATGAATGCCAGTGCAATCATTGACCAGGCTACCAGTCCGAATCCCGACAGGTATGTAACGAATGTATTGTTCGAACTTTCTGTTGATAATTAACAGCATTGGGTATTTTATTTATAGAAATAGTCAACTATTGGTTGACTATTTCTATTTTTGCACTATCTCTTTAACAAAAGGTCCTGACCATTTGATGAGCAAATCACGTTTGATTCCCTGCATATGCTTTTTTTTTGCACTGGCAATGACTTCACAGGCCGTTGGACAGGAATGGAATTATGCAAGGTTATCGCTGCTTTACGGAGGCAGCATTCCCTTCAATTTCAATTCGATCCAGAAATACACAGAAGGTCTTGAGATCATCGATGGTACAATCCTGGGCATTACCCTGGCTGATTCCAACCAGGTTGGTCATGACCTGGAGGGTTTTGACCTGAATTTCAGGACATTTAACGGTCAGGCAACTATCAAGGGGAATGTGGACAATCTGCCTCTGGACCGGATACGGGTAAGGGCAGAAAACAACCTGGGACTTGGCAGCGGAACATCCTTTGGGTACCAGGACCTGGCTGCAACCTGGTCGACCCTGTTCACCTATACAAATATACCCTTTTCCAATCTTACCTGGGATACGCACCAGCTGGGTCTCTCTTATGAGTGTGGCAAGCCTGTTTCAGCAGGTGGAAACGGGACGTTACTCGGTGTCACTCCGGATTATTACACTGTTGAGATTGAAGTGGAGCTGGTACCGACAGGACCGGGATTCTAATACATAAACAGCATTCGCTCTGTGGGAAGCAACAGGAATATTGATTGCATTTGCCCTGACTGGCTACCGTGCAGGACCTGTAACCCGGTCTGCCTGGTTTCCATGCTGGTTATGATCATCCTGTTGGCCGGAAAGCCTGTACATGTATCTGGACAGGAGTATGGAAATATGCCGTCCGGCAGTGGAATCTTATTCGAATTTGTCAAATCCGATACCGTGCTTCCGTCTGCCGGTCCCTATTTCAATGTACTCAGGATTCGAAACAACAGGGATGAAGCGTTCTCCGGGGCTGTCAGGATCACGTTGCCGGAGGGATGGAATTCCATTGGGGAAAGTATTGCTGAAATCAATCTTTCTCCCGGGGAACAGTTTCTTTTTCCGGTCCGGCTAACCATTCCCCCGACCATTGTTGGAGGAATATCCTATCTTATTAATGCAGAAATAAGGGCAGGTGATTACTACGATTATAATTCCGCATATGTTTCTATTGCGCCTGTGTCGCGCTGGGATATGCATGTGCCGGTGAAGCAGGTTTATCTGAGTGAATACAAACCACGCGGCGAGTTTTCAGTTGCCATTGAGAACTCCGGAAATTCAAATGAAATGATCAAGCTTTCATTTGACACAGGTGAGTTGCTGGAATATGTCAATCCGATGGAAAATGACAGTGTTCTTTTCGTTGAGATGCCGGCTTTTTCAGATACGGTGCTTCATTTTACCATTCGCGAACGGTCAGGTCTCAGTTATGCCGAGCAGCGGGCAATGATCAATAACTGGAGGTCCTCCAGCATCTATGTTGTTGCTTCCACTCCTGAATACAGCAGGTCGGCAGGTATCAGGGCACTGCCACTGGAAAGCAGGAATTACAACGATGTAAAGCTGAAGAACTCCCCGCTGAATATCGATATGACCATGAACAATTTATTGTCATACCAGATGCCCAAAGTTTCCGCAAAGGTAACAGGGAAAATCCTGTTCCCTGAAATGCAGCAGTTACAGTACAACGTTGGTATATATAACCTGTATTTCAATGCAGAGAGGAACAGGAGTATTGACCTGATGCGACAGTTGCGGTTCATGATGCGTTATAATGATAAAAACACATCAGTGGAAATCGGTGACCGGATGGGGATTGGGGAACTGCATACGCTTAGCGGACAGGGAATACGGGCACAGCATACCATCAATAATGACCATACGGTCTATTTTAACGCGGCAAGCAACCCTTTCAATAAGAATATCGGTGTACATACGGGTTATTCCACGGCGATCCGTAACCTTGGAATCAATACAGGCGTTACCCTCGAAACAAACACAAATTCCACAGACGGTCACTATTCCTTTCACCTCGGCGGCACCTACAATTTCCTCAGGAACCACAGGATCAGGCTATATACTGCCACTTCGCTGGACAAGTTCAGCAGCGGACCCTATTTGCCCCAGGATACAACAAAAGTTGGTTTTGCATACCGCGCATCCTACAGGTACAATGGTAAAAAATTCAAATTCCGTATCGACAATACCAATACCAGGCTTAGTTTTTTGCGCACAAGTGGTATCAACAGGATCAACATGCGTGCCGTGTATGACCTGGAAAATGGTTCCAGGATGGAAGGAATTTACTATCGCAACAGTTATGATGCATCGCGCTATCCCTACAATTTCATGTTCCCTTCCAATAAAAATATTACCGATAACGGGCACCTCCTCTATTCCATCACCAGGGGCAATATGGTGTATTATACTGGTCCGTACATGACCAATTCAGTGCGTACCTATTATAATCCCAATACAGCTTTTTTAACGACCTACCGGAATGCACAGCCGGGTATCCTGGGTTCTGTGACCTTCCGGCTCGGGATGATGCAGAGCATCACTCCATACATGCGGTTAAACTCCATGTTTGTCAGTTACACTTCAGAAGACCCCTTGTTCGACCCATACAGGATAAACGGACAGCTACAGTATACGGCCGGACTGAGTTATTATGACAAGGCATTTAAATTCAATGCCTACTTTACAAGCGGTGACGCTTCGGATATTTACAGGACCGTTGTTGTGGAGGGTGATCCGTCGGTGAACCAATCCTTTCACCTGCGACCATACTACGAAAGATACTTCAACAAGGATATGATCCGGGTAAGCGGATACCTGAATTATTCCTATTATCTTCCTTCAACGCGGGAGAATATGATCTTCAATCTCACTTCTGATTTCTTCCTGCGGGACGGGTGGCGGATCTTCCTGAGTTTTAACCTTTACAGGATCGTCAGGGCAGATGATGTGGCGGGGAGGATTACCTCGCGGGATGTGAACCTGCTGACCGGAATCAGAAAGTCCTTTGATATACAACAGCCCCGGTTGAAATTCTACGACCTTACCATCGTGGGATTTAATGATGAAAATGGCAACAATATCAAAGATCCGAACGAAAAACCCATTTCCAATGTTTTGATACGCATTTCACGTGAAAGTAAGAAGAATATTGTGCAGCGAACCGGTTTTTCTGAAGTATCACTGATCACGGATCCGAATGGTGAAATATTTTACGAGGATATGCCGGAGGGAAGCTACGACCTGCAAATTACTGCACTTTCCAACCTTGAGAATCTGTACTTCCTGAATGGAGAAAACCAAATGCTTGACGTGAGGGATGATATGATACATTATCTGCCTTTGGTTGAGACCTATAAGATCAAGGGAAACATCATGGTCGACCGGGATCCGAACAGCAGCGAAGGAAAGATCAACCTCGAGGGGATCCGAATTACGGCAGTCGGCGAAGATGGCGAGACTTATTCGGCACTGACCAATTCATACGGCAATTTTGTGCTGAATCTTCCACGTGCCGCCAATTATGAAGTATCGGTTTATAATGTTTTTGGCGAGCAGTTCATCCTGGAACAGGGCAGGTACAAAGTCCAGTTTGCTGCCAATAAGACGGTCAACCTGGATTTCAGGTTTACCGAAAAACGCCGTCAACTTGAATTCCGCGAGGATGAACAGTTTTTCGATTTCAATATCAGAAGAGAAAACGACAATTGAGTGTTTACGCCGTCTTCAACTTTCCTGCATATTTTTTTTTAATCGTGATTACCTGAGTATTACGCTCCGTCATCTTTTTTTCCGAACCTGGCAAGGGACTTCAGATCATTCTTAACAAAACCGAAGAAATCGCTGTTAAGCGCCTTGCTTTCGTCTTTCGGCATTTTGATCAGCCGCATCAGTATTTTGTTGTCGATCAGTTCGGTAAGCAGGAACAATTCACACATGGTGATATACATATCCTTCAGATCGAACGTGTAAAAGGGACGAATGGTTATATAGTCCAGCGAACCACCCCAGTAGGCGTTGTCAATGATGTTGGCAAAAAGTCCTGCCAGGAAAAGATGAATGAACCCGTTTATCCAGAAGCTGTTGCGTTTTCTCCGGGTATAGAACCTCCATATTTCAACGAACAGAAAGCCAATTACGATGAACAGGAGGATATTCAGCAGGTGCGATCCTTTTTTAAAATTCAGCAGTACCCAGAGGTAGGAACCAAGTGTGTTCTGCGTGGGTTCCAGGTAAAATACGGGTTCAATGAGCGGTATGGACAGCGTCTGCCACTCAATTGAAAACAGGTAGATCTTGATGGCCTGGTCCATTGCCAGTAACAGCAGTAAAACCAACCAGTTGATCCCTTTCTTTACAGGAATGTATTTCTGCATCACCGTGCCGCTCATGGCGATGAAGGCCAGCACAAGCCCGGGAAGCAGAGTGAATTTCCATAGGTATTCGAAGCCCGGGAACCCGTTTTTTAACGTAAAGGAGAGCATGTAGACGATCATCACTGCTGTCCAGATACCCAAAAATATTCCGCCGTTGCGCAGGATCAGTTTCATAAAAGTCGAATTATCAATTGAAATGCGAAAGTAATCTTTTTTACATTTCTGTTCAACTATTCTCTTTTGCCCCGTGTTAGATTGAAAGTCAACTATCTGGTCAACATACCCGTTTTCCAGCAGGAGTAAATGTAATGCAATCACCAGGATGATCCCCTATGTCACCATTGAATACAGCCTGGCCCGCCACCCCCACCCCCACCTCAAAAAAAAATTGACGTGGCAAACAGCTGGCTCCACTTCCTGGAGCTTAAGACCGGAATACGCAAGTAAACGGTGCCGCAAGGCCATGACGATCTTTGCATGACCAAAAGGATACAGAAGTTGAAGAACAAAAACAACAACAGAATTTTCCGGAAAAGCTTTTTTAATTCATTTTTTTCCTATTTTTACAGCTCAAACGCGAAGAAATGTTATTCAACATACATAACAACTGGTGGTGGCCCTTCGATACACAGTAGCCGAAGCGGAACAGTCGTTGTGAATAATTTCAATCAGGGCTTGCCGTTACGGCAGGCCCTGATTTTTTTGGTGCGGTGTGCCCGGCGTGGGCATTAAATAAAGGGTGAGAGTCCCGAACGCACTTTGACAGAGGGAAGCGTTAGCCAATGGCAAGGGTGTCCTTCGTGAGGTGGAATCTGAAGGAAGCCGACGGGATGATTTCGGAGGCATTATACATGTAATGGATTATTAATTTGAACTTTAAACTGGCATATACCAAATGATAAAGACAGAGATCACAACAGTTTCAAAGACCATCCTGGCCGATATTATTACACCGGTCAGCATCTTTTTGAAAATAAGGGACATATTCCCTAATTCTCTCCTGCTGGAGAGTTCAGACTATCATAGCAATGAGAATTCCTATTCCTTCATATGCATGGATCCGATTGCTGATTTCGAGGTCAGCAAAGACCGGCTTTCAATTGCCCTGCCCGGAAAGGAAAAAGAGGTGGTTGTCCTGGGGGATCGCTCTGAGGTAATTCCCATGCTGAATGAATTCATCCGTTCTTTCGAAATCGTGGATCAACACCGGGATCCACGGCGGGTCATTGACGGTATCTTCGGTTATTCCTCCTACGATTCGGTGCAGTATTTTGAGGACATTTCATTCAGTTCAGCAACCGATCCCAGTGAGGAGATCCCGGAAATGAAATACGGATTCTACAGGTACATCATAGCGATCAACCACCTGAAAAATGAGCTGCAACTGATTGAGCATATGGTCAACGGTGAAGGATCCAATATCGGTCATATCGAGGAGCTGATCCAGAACCGGAACCTGGCCACCTACCACTTCCGGCCGTCTGGGGAAGAGCAGACCAACATGACAGACGAGGAATACATGGAAATTGTGGACCACGGAAAAGAGCATTGCTTCCGGGGCGATGTGTTCCAGATTGTCCTTTCGCGGCAGTTCTCACAGGGATACCGGGGTGATGATTTCAATGTTTACAGGGCGTTGCGCTCCATCAACCCGTCGCCCTACCTGTTTTATTTCGATTATGGCAGTTTCAGGCTGTTTGGTTCTTCGCCGGAGACCCAGATCGAGGTTTCAGGGGGGAAAGCATATATCAATCCCATAGCCGGGACATTCCGTCGTACCGGAAATGATGATGAAGACAGGGAACTGGCGCGTAAACTGGCTGATGATGACAAGGAGAATGCGGAACATATCATGCTGGTGGACCTGGCAAGGAACGACCTCAGCCGCACCACCTCCAAGGTTACCGTGGAAAAATACAGGGAGATACAGTTTTACTCCCATGTGATCCACATGGTTTCCAAGGTCTCGGGGGTACTGAGGCCGGATGCCAATACCATCGCGATCATGGCAGAGTCATTCCCTGCGGGAACACTTTCCGGGGCTCCCAAGTACAAAGCCATGGAACTCATCGACAAATACGAAAGAAAGCGGCGCGGATTTTACGGCGGTACCATCGGAAACATACGTCTGAATGGCGATATCAATCATGCCATCATGATCCGTTCCTTCATGTCGAAGAACAATACACTGTATTACCAGGCCGGTGCAGGGGTTGTCTCCGAATCAAAACGGGAATCTGAGCTGAAGGAAGTGGGGAACAAACTGGCCGCCCTGAAATCTGCCATTGAAATGGCTTCAAAAATGTAAGAAAATGAAGATACTGGTTATTGACAATTACGACTCTTTCACCTATAACCTGGTTCAGTACATTGAGCGGATTGCGGGAACCGAGGTGACTGTGGCCAGGAATGACAAGATCACGCTTGACGAAGTTGCGGCATTCGACAAGATCGTCATCTCCCCCGGACCGGGAATTCCTGATGAAGCGGGGATCAGCAAGGAGCTGATCGACAGATACGGTCCGGAAAAGAGTATCCTGGGCGTCTGCCTGGGGCACCAGGCCATTGCTGAAGTATATGGAGGAAGCATCCGGAACCTGGATACGGTATATCATGGCGTCTCCAGTGAGATGGAACAGGTCGTTCCCGACGAACCCCTTTTCCAGGGGATTCCTGTAACTTTCGATGCCGGGAGGTACCATTCCTGGATCGTGGAGAAGGATACACTTCCCGGGTCACTGGAGGTGACAGCCAGGAGCAGTGACGGAGAGGTCATGGCATTACGGCACAGGGAATACGACGTGCGCGGGGTGCAGTTTCATCCCGAATCGGTGCTGACGGAATTCGGAGGGATGATGATCAAGAACTGGATAGACGCAACATGAGTTATCCTCTGCCAACCGGAACGCAGGGCAACGCTGCGACCAGCGTACAGGCAAAAAAATGAACTTATTATATATCCTGTATTCAGACAAAGAACTAAAAAAATGAAAGAAATTTTAACTTACCTGTTCGACCACAAGACCCTTACCAGGGACGATGCAAAGCAGGTGCTTACCAATATCGCATCCGGGAATTACAATGACCCGGAGATAGCGGCATTTGTTTCCGTTTACCTGATGCGCGCCATCACGGTGGAAGAGCTCACGGGTTTCAGGGATGCCCTGCTGGACCTCTGTGTTCCGGTGGATCTTTCAGATTTCAATACCATCGATGTATGCGGAACCGGCGGGGATGGCAAAAATACTTTCAATATTTCCACGCTGACTTCTTTTGTGGTGGCGGGTGCAGGTGAGAAGGTGGCCAAGCACGGCAATGTGAGTGTTTCTTCCAATTGCGGTTCCTCCAATGTGATGGAGTACTTCGGCTACCGGTTTTCGAATGACATTGAAAAACTGCGCAGGGAAATCGACCGGGCGGGAATCACCTTCCTGCATGCTCCGTTGTTTAATCCTGCCATGAAAAATGTGGCTCCGGTGCGGAAAAGTCTCCGGATGAAAACATTTTTCAACATGCTGGGGCCCATGGTCAATCCTTCTTCACCCGCCAACCAGCTGGTTGGGGTCTTCAGCCTTGATGTCGCCAGGTTGTACAACTATATCTACCAGGATTCGGGTACCAATTTCACGATCATTCACGCGCTCGACGGGTACGATGAGATCTCGCTGACCGGGCCATTCAAGGCGTATACCGATGCCTGGGAGCGCACTATACAGCCCGGGGAAATCGGATTTGAAAGGCTCATGCCATCGCAGATCCTTGGTGGTGAGACCGTAGAGGAAGCCAGTAAAATATTTATTGGTATATTGGAGGGAAATGGTACCACTGCGCAAAACCAGGCAGTGATCGCCAATGCCGCGTTTGCCTTGCAGACCATGGACAGGAAATGCACTATGGAGGATGCCATCGGGAAGGCTGAAGACGCATTGCACTCGGGGAAGGGACTAACCGCATTTAAACAATTGATAGACATGCAATAATGAAGACCATCCTGGATACCATTACAGAGCACAAGCGAATGGAAGTGCTTAAGCGGAAGGGCAGGAAGCCGCTGGAGGAGCTGAAAAAGAAACCGTTTTACGACAGGGAACCCCTGGATCCGACCGGTTTATTTGATCTGTCCCGGCCCTGTGTTATAGCTGAATACAAGCGTAAGTCCCCTTCAAAAGGAGTGCTTTCCAACAGCATCAGCCCGGTTCCGGTGGTCAGTGCATACAGAGAAGGGGGGGCCAGTGCCGCCAGTATTCTGACTGACCGTGATTTCTTCGGGGGATCGTTCCGTGACCTGGAAAATGTTAAAACTGCAGTGAGTGATTTGCCATTGCTCCGAAAGGATTTCATGATCGATCCATACCAGTTGCATGAAGCCAAGGCATATGGTGCCGACATTGTTTTGCTGATAGCCGCGATATTGAACAAGAAACAGGTTGTGGAGATGACCCAACTGGCCATGTCGCTTGGTTTACATATACTGCTGGAAGTCCACGATGAAAAAGAGCTTGATATGTGGGTTCCTGGCATTGGGATGGTCGGTGTGAATAACCGCGACCTCAGGAACTTTGATGTGGACCTGCAACGATCGGTCGACCTGGCTCCAAAGTTACCCGCAGAGGTTCTGAAGGTGTCCGAGAGCGGACTGCATGAACCAAAAGACGTTTTAAACCTCTTTAAAGAAGGATACAACGGTTTCCTGATGGGAGAGCGTTTCATGAAAACAGACGATCCCGGCGGAGCCCTGAAAGATTTTATGCAACACCTCAATAATAAGTGATATGGACCATCTGAAATGCAAGGTATGTGGCATGACAGATCCGCAGAATGTAGCGGAGATATCCGCGTACTTACCTGATTACATGGGTTTTATATTTTATCCGCGTTCATTGCGTTACGTGGGGAGAAATCCCGATCCGTCCCTGTTTTCCATGGTTCCTGAAGGGGTGGAGAAGACAGCTGTATTTGTCAATGAATATTATGAGCGGATGATCGAAGTCATTGAAAAATATGGCATAAGGACGGTACAGTTGCACGGGATGGAGTCGCCGGAGACCTGTAATTCACTGCGTTTGCATGGTGCAACAGTGATCAAGGTGTTTCCGGGGGATCAGCTGGAGAATTTGAAGCTGCTGCACGATTATGAAGGAGCGGCAGATTACTTTCTTTTCGACACGCCCGTTCATTCCCACGGTGGCAGCGGACGGAAATTTGACTGGTCGAACCTGGAAAAATACAGTTCCCGAAAACGGTTTTTCCTCAGCGGAGGCATATCGGCTGATGACACAGAGCAATTGAAATCGCTTGATCTGAAAGGATTGTATGCAGTGGATATCAACAGCAGGTTTGAGACCGTTCCGGGCATCAAGAACCCGGAATTGGTGAGGGGGTTTATTAACACATTAAGAAATGGAAAACAATAATTCATACAGGGTTGACAGTAACGGGTTTTACGGACCCTACGGAGGTGCTTTTATACCTGAGATGCTGTATCCCAACATCAGGGAACTGGAGGAGCAATACATGGAGATCATTTATTCCGATGCATTCCAGGAGGAATTCCGTGGATTGCTGAAGGATTTCGTTGGGAGGCCCACGCCTTTGTACCATGCAAAAAGGCTTTCCGCACATTTCCATACAAATATATTTCTCAAGCGGGAGGATCTGAACCATACCGGGGCACATAAAATCAACAATACAGTTGGGCAGATCATCCTGGCGCGGCATCTTGGCAAACACAGGATCATTGCCGAAACGGGAGCAGGTCAGCACGGTGTGGCCACCGCCACCGTTTGTGCACTTGCCGGGCTTGAGTGTATCGTGTACATGGGTGCGCTGGATGTGGAACGCCAGGCTCCCAATGTGCGCAAGATGCAAATGCTTGGAGCGGAGGTCAGACCGGTGCACAGCGGGAACAAAACGCTGAAGGATGCAACGAATGAAGCAATTCGTGACTGGATCAACAACCCGGTGGATACGCATTATATCATTGGCTCGGTGGTGGGTCCGCATCCCTATCCTGACATGGTCACGCGATTCCAGTCCGTGATCAGTGAAGAGATGAAATCACAGCTGGAGGAAAAAACCGGCAGGGATTATCCCGACTATCTTTTGGCCTGTGTGGGAGGAGGAAGCAATGCTGCCGGTGCCTACTATCATTACATGGATGATCTCCGTGTAAAGCTTGTTTCTGTTGAGGCGGCGGGCCTGGGTGTCGGATCGGGCCAGTCGGCTGCTACTACTACGCTGGGCAGGGACGGCATCATTCACGGGAGCAGGACATTGTTGATGCAGGATGCCGATGGCCAGATCACCGAACCCTATTCCATCAGTGCGGGACTGGATTATCCTGGCGTTGGGCCCATCCATGCCTGGCTGAACCGGAGTGGCAGGGCAGAGGTGGTAAATGTAACCGATCAGCAGGCGCTTGAAGCTGCTTTTTTGCTCACCCGGCTGGAGGGAATCATTCCGGCGCTTGAGACCGCACATGCCCTCGCTGCGCTTGAACAGCTTGATTTGAAGGAAGATCAGAATGTGGTAGTCAACCTGTCGGGAAGAGGAGACAAGGACATGGATGCTTATTCAGCCCACCTGCCGGCAAAAAAATCAGAAAACCCAAAATGAACAGAATAGACCAATTATTCACTGAAAAGAAGGAGCGCATACTTTCCATATATATGACGGCCGGGTATCCCGGACTGGGGGATACGGTACCCGTTATCAAAGCGCTCCAGGAGAGCGGCGCCGACATGATCGAACTCGGCATGCCTTTCTCAGATCCTTTGGCTGATGGAGAGGTGATCCAGCAGAGCAGTCATGCAGCGCTTGTCAATGGAATGAATATCAGTTTGCTGTTTGAGCAGATTGCAGGTCTGAGAGAAGAGGTACATCTTCCGATCGTGTTGATGGGCTACCTGAACCCCGTGTTGCAATTCGGATTTGAGAACTTTGCGAGGAAATGCAGGGAGGTGGGAATCGATGGGCTGATCCTGCCCGATCTTCCACTGAAGATCTATGAGGAAGCGTACAGGAAACACGTTGAAGAGGCCGGGTTGAAGTTCATCATGCTGATCACACCTCAGACAAGCGAGGAAAGGATCAGGATGATCGCCGGAGCATCCGGAGGATTCCTGTACATGGTGGCAGATTCATCCACTACGGGGGCGCGTGCCGGAATCAGGGATGCGCAGCTGGAGTATTTTGCCAGGATTGAAAAGATGAAGCTGGGAATTCCGCGTCTGATCGGTTTTGGAATCTCGAACAGCGAGACGTTTCACCTGGCATGCAAACATGCCAGCGGAGCCATCATCGGAAGTGCTTTTTTGAAGGCGTTGGGCAATGAAAACGGAAAAACCACCGGGGAAAAAGTGAAAGATTTCGTCCGCTCTATTCTGGATTGATCATCGCCTTGCTGATCCTGATAATCACCTTGACACCTCCCCGTAAACCGGTCATGCCCGATTTCAATTCTGAAGGCGGCGAAAGGGATACAGCGGATTCGGGGTAACTGGCATTCCCGGCATTAAATTCAGCTCCCGTATCGAAGAGCATGCCACCTTCCACACCCACGGAAAGCTTACTGAAGTGGACCATGGCATCCAGTCCTGCTGTTGCCAGTGGTGAGATGGTCCTCAATACAAGCCGGTTGTTTTCATAATAGTAATCGGTACCGATGACCATGGATACTTCGTCCCTTACATAAGCAAGCTGCAGGTCGCCATAGGCTGAAATGTCGAAACGGGTGGAGGCAAAGTCAATGTTCAATAACCTGTAACTTGCTGTGATCCCAAACTGGTAGGCTGTTACCACCTGGTCCAGGTTCAGGTAACCTGAATAATCGGTATAGTTGGCCAGTGCTCCTGTAGTGGAAAAGGCATAGACAAGTCCATAACTCATTTTTTCGGTGTGTTGTCTGAACAGGTTCATGCGGACATTAGTGAATGGCGGAAAATAATTGAAACCGCGTGCTTCCACCGGAAGCCTGGAGATCAGTAATTCGTGGTATGATTTCAGTGCTTCCAGGTCATAGGTGCCAATGCCTCCTGTAATGCTAAAGCCGCTGTCCTGTCCTTTTGCATGGGAAAGAGAGATGGCCAGTATGATGATGAGTAGTATTCTTTTCATGATTACTGTTGCATGCGCGCTGTGTGTTGCTATAGTTCTTGATCGCGTCCTTTGCCTTGTTCCAGGATGCATATTATTTCAGGTAATTAAAAAAAGTTACCCTCCAGCTGGTATCTGCAATGTAAGGTTCAGCATCCAGGATGTCGGCGAGGCTGCCGGTATATTTTTTGAAGTATGCGATGATCGTGATATCATACAATTCCCCATCATTGATATAGTAGGGATACAACCAGAGGCTGTCAGCCAGTGTGTCGGAACGGAACAAGTGAAGGTTCGCGAGATAAAGGTCTGCATAGTAAAGCGTGCCCGTGTCAATACTGATCTCATATTTGAACAGCACGCTGTCCACGATCCTGATGCTGTCAATGGCATCAAAACTGGAAGTAAAGGTCACCACAGGGTCAAAATCCGGATCGATCTCCACCCTGTACTGGCTGTCATCCACGTAGAAGCAGGACCTTGCTGCAAACAACAGGATGCAAAGTATAAAAACAGCTTTTTTCATGCATATGGTTTAGGGTGGTAAAAGTAGAAAAAAATACTGGACACACCCGGCTCAGTCCATGGTATCTTCGATCACTTCTTTCAGCACATCTGCTTCCTTCATTCCCATGGCCCTGATCTGCTGCGGGACGATGCTTTCCTTCGACATTCCCGGAATGGTATTGAGTTCCAGGAAATACACCTGGTTACCGCGGATAATAAAGTCCACCCTTACGATGCCCCTGCACCTGGTGTGGTCGTAAATATCGGAGGCAAGCTGCATGCATTTTTTTGCAAGATCCTCATCGATCTCTGCCGGGGTGATTTCGTCCGACAATCCTTCGTATTTTGCCTCGTAGGTAAAAAAATCTGTCTTGGAAATGATTTCTGTCAGGGGGAAGATCAGTGTTCTTTTCCTGGTTTTCATCAGACCGCAGGTTACTTCCCGCCCTTTCACGTAGGATTCGATGATCACTTCAGGATCTTCCTTAAAGGCCAGGTTAATGGCAGCCTTCATCTTGTCTGCCTGTGTAACCTTTGTGGTGCCGAAACTTGATCCGCCCTTATTGGGTTTGATGAAACAGGGCAGTCCTACGTTTTCCAGGATAGCTTCCATATCATAGGGCCTGTCCTGGTGGATCAGTTCAGCCTCGGCGGTCATGATCCCGAATTGCCTGAGGTAGGTTTTGGTCACGTATTTATCGAAAGTCATGGCCGACGAAAGCACCCCGGAGCAGTTATAGGGAAGTTTCCGCATGTCGAGGCACCCCTGCAGCAACCCGTTTTCACCGGGTGTGCCATGAATGGTGTTCCATGCATAGTCGATCCGGATGGTTCTTTTGCCATTCCTGTAGCTAAAATCCTCTTTATTGAAGGGTATTTTTTCTTCTCCGTTCTTAACATACCATTCCTGTCCACGTATCGAAACAAGATGTGACCTGAAACCGGCTTCGGAGAGCCACTTCTGGATTTCAATGCCGCTCTTGACTGAAATATGATGTTCTGAAGAATCTCCTCCTGCTAATATTGCTATTTCCATATCATGCTGTCTGGTCGTTGCTAAATTAAAAGTACAACCTTTTTGGGGAAGAGTGGTCACAATCACCGCTACAATTTTGACGAGCGGAGTACTCTTTCCATGAAAAATGACTTTCTGGTCATAAGCAGGATGAATCAATCTGTCAAAGGTTGCTTTTTACACCAGGTATTCGTGGCACAACCTCGGACACATTCGCTTTGGTTGCAGGTGTATTCCAGTCGTTATGGGTTGCATTTCAGGAGATAAACCAGTGGCGCAACCTTATGAAACGTCTTCCCGGTTGCTGGTATACCTGCGCCATTTTTCGATCACTTCGGTCATATCGGCCGGCAGTTCAGATTCGAACAGCATTTCTTTTTTTGTGGCTGGATGGATAAATCCCAGTGATTTTGCATGCAGCGCCTGGCGGGGCAGGATATTGAAGCAATTGGTCACGAACTGCTTGTATTTGGTAAAGGTAGTACCCCTGAGGATCTGGTCCCCTCCGTATTCATTGTCGTTGAACAGCGGGTGTTTGATGTATTGAAAGTGCACCCTGATCTGGTGTGTGCGTCCAGTTTCCAGCCGGCATTCCACCAGTGTCACATATCCCAGTCTTTCCAGGATACGGTAGTGGGTGACGGCGTGCTTTCCCTGGTCGCCGTCGGGGAAGACGGTCATTTTCTTCCTGTCCTTCGGGCTCCGACCCAAATTCCCAGTGATGGTGCCTTCCTCTTCCGGGGGTTCTCCCCAGACAAGTGCATTGTAGGTACGTTTTGATGTTTTATTGAAGAATTGCATGGCCAGGTGGGTCATTGCAGGTTCGGTCTTGGCCACCACCAGCAATCCGGAGGTGTTCTTATCGATCCGGTGCACCAGGCCTGGTCGTTCCTCTCCTGTTTTGAACATCGGGTTGTCCTTCAGGTGGTACATCAGGGCATTTACCAGTGTGCCCGTGTAATTGCCATGACCGGGATGGACGACCATTCCCGGTTCCTTGTCAATTACCAGCAGATGGTCATCTTCGTATACTATATTGATTGGTATGTCCTGCGGAATCAGCTCCAGTTTCCTGGGCGGGTGGGGGAGTACGATGGTAACCACATCCAGCGGTTTTACCTTGTGGTTTGACCTGACCGGGGTTCCGTTTACCAGGATGCTTCCGGCATCGGCTGCTGACTGGATCCTGTTCCGGGAAGTTTTCTCCAGTTTATTGTTCAGGAATTTGTCGATGCGCAGCGGCGCCTGTCCTTTGTCGGCTTCAAAACGGAAATGCTCGTACAATTCGTTGTTATCGCTGTCAGTTTCAGGCATGGTTGTTATTTGGTATTGGGCTATTTTACGATGACCCGCCCGGTGCTGAAAACTTGTTGATCGTTACCGACGGAGAACAGGTAGATGCCGGCGGGAAGGTTGCTGACCGGAATCTCGGCAGTTCCCCTGTGCCTGGCGATGATTCTCCCGGTGATGTCCCTGATCGCAACGTTGATCTCATCCAGGGGTAGAGTCTGTTCTGAAATTTCGATCCGCACCAGTTCGGTCGCAGGGTTCGGCCAGATCCTTACAGAGGCATCTGCCGAGGGATCCTTAACGGAAACGGAGTAAGGACGATCCACAAAAGGCCTGATCATCAGGGAGCCGGGGGCCTCTGACGGAATCCAGTCGTTCCCGATATTGTAGAAGAGTGTCCCGTTTGCCGGCTTGTTGATGTCCATGCCGATATTCAGCAGGAACATGTTGTATTGCAACAGTCCGACGTGAAAGGTTCCGCTGACCGGCACTTTTTCTGCAAAAAAGAAACGTGTGTATTTGTTGATCTGATCGGAATAGACCACGGTATGGTCAATCGGGTCGCTGTACAGCAGTGTCCCTGGTTTTCCTTCGTCATCATCCCAGACCATGAATTTGTAATAATAATCCAGGTTGATTGAATCGATGAGCTGTGTAAAGTAGATATCCACACCTCCCAGTTCGTCGGCAATGAAACTATTGAATTTCACAGCGATCAATCCATTGTTGGTGCCTTGTCCCCTTAACCCGTAGGCACGCTCGGCGGTCCCGTCATCGTATGCAAAGTAGTCCCGGAACCGTTGCGTCCGGTAGATCGTATCGTTGGATTTGTTGTCGAAATCATCGGTCTGAATCCAGGCCTTGATCCGGTAACTGGCAGTATCTCCACGGTTGAAATTAAAAGGGTAAACGCTGTTGATGTTATGCGATACAAAGGATCCGGGCAGGATATCCTGTGCTGATGCATTGCCCGGATCAAAGCGTTCGTCCCAGACTTCATTATAGACCTCAGCCCTGCGGGTGACAATCCGGGTGGCGCTGTCGTTGTTATGGTAATTCAGCGTGATGTATGGCAGGTAGATGGTATTGTATCCAACACCGAAGTGGTCCCATGGAATCGCCTCATAGCTCTTGAGCATGGAAGGAATGGGCCGGGTGAAAGCGACATCCCTGATCACTGTATCGGTGTATGAACGGTTCGTATTGAGCCGCACATAATCGATGTTCCAGTGGTCCACGTTTCCCCTTTTATCCCTGTAGTCGCTATTCTGGGGAAGGCTGGCCAGGTTTCTGAACCCGAACCTGAATCCCTCCTTCAGGTAGCTGGTGTCAGTAATGGGAATCATCACCTGTTCAAAATCTCTCAGCGAGTCGCCCGGTACACGCCAGATATTTCTCCATACCTGTGTTGCGGGATTGTAAAAATCGAGACACAGTGAGTCATGCGGTCTCGGTTCGAGACCTGTGCCCTGTGGCTGGTAAAAGAAGCTGAGGTATATGCTGTCGGATGCCGGGTAGTTGAGGTTGATGGGGTAAGAGGTGAGGAAGTCGGCCTCAAAGGTTTCCGGGCTGATGGTGGCAAACGGATAGACAGACCCGTTGAAGTCCAGTGCGTCCATGGTGGCAACACCGATGCTGGGCGGATCGACTGCATAGCCGCTGTTGACATAAGCATCGTCCTCTGCCCACAGGTCAATGCTGGGATAATGTGAACGGTAGGAAAAATCATCTTCGAAGGGGAGTTCCAGCATGATATCGCCGGCTGATTTCTTCACGGCGGGGCGTAGCTGTTTTTGCAGTACATCATTACCGGCGAGCGGTATGACGTATTCCTGGGCGAATACTGCCAGGCTGGAAAATGTAAGCAAAATACCTGCCAGGCAGGATTTAAAAATCAGTTTCATACGCACCATCTCCAATTTCTACTGTTTCCAGTGTGTCGGCAACCGGCAGGAGGGTGGAATCGATCGTCATCCAAACAAAAACCTCTGCACCTTTGTATACGCCTGTATACCCGTCGTATTCCGGATTTTGCCTGTAAACAAATGCAGCCAGGCTGTCCTCTTCGTTCTCCACCGATCCATCGTAGGTAGCCAGTCCGAAGTTGAGGAATTTCCCTGTAATTACTGTTTTGGCCGAATCCAGATCCATGCCTGTCAGGTTGGGAACGGTGGTGGTTTCATTGCTCAGACCCATTCCCAGCACCAGGTCGATCGGGGTTCCTTTTTCCACCAGTGTACCTTCTTCTATAACGGAACCATTCAGATTTTGTTGTAGTACGCTGTTCACTGCAAAATCGGGCTTGTAGCTGATCTCCCCGACTGCCAGTCCTGCGTTTTCCAGTGCAAGTATCGCCTGCCGGTTGGAAAGAGAAACGAGGTCGGGCATCATCACTTTCTCCGGGTTCACAGCATTCATGGTGACAAAGATCTTGCGCCGGACTTTAACCCTGGAGTTGGGTTTTGGGTTCTGTTTAACAACGGTGCCGCGGGGCATATCGTTGGCATAGACTGAATCGATCACCACGAAATTAAGTTTCCGCGATGTGACGACATCACCCACTTCTTCTGCGGTAAGGCCGGTAAGGTTGGGTACGGCGATTGTTTTTCCGTGATGGGTATAGACTTTCATCCATACCAGGACGATAAGCAATACCAGTAGTGTAATTGCAGCAGCCAGTCCGAGATGACGAAAGAAAGTCTTTGAGACCAGGAATTTTAAAAAGTCCATAACCTTTGGTTTCTGTGTTTGCAAAGATAATCAACCAACTTATTTGAACGCACGGATCGCAACATTAATTGCCCGAAGTTACCTTCAGTCCTGTTTTTGTGATGGTGGCCGATTCCTGGTAGACTTCATAATCGGTATTGATCTCCCACAGGTCATGTCCGGCACCGGTGAGGATGTTCTCTGCTGCCAGCATTCCCATCAGGATGCTATGGTCCTGGTTGTTGTACTTGTATGCCCCGTATCTGCCGATCACATGCAGGTTGTTGATCTTTCCCAGGAATTCCTGTACCGGTTTCAGCATTTCCTGGTATCCGCTGAAGTAGACAGGATAGCATCGGGGAATCCTGAAAACGTATGCGTCAAGGATTTCTTTTTCTGCTGCAAGACCGATCTTTGCGATCTCCTTCCTGGCCAATGCCCTGAGTGTTGCATCGTCGTTGCTCCAGCGTTCATCTTCGAAATTGCACCAGTATTCCAGGCAGAGGACCGATTGTTGCCGGTCGCCATACAGCTGCGGCACCCAGTTTCTGAAGTTGGTAATCCGCCCTGTTTCCACTTCTGCGTCGTGGATATACAGCCACTGATCGGGGAACAGGTCGGTCCGGTCGACCTGCAGGTAGACGAGGATGGTGTTCCTGAATTTCAGTGCCTGCACCTTCCTGGTGAGTGCTTCGGGCATGGTTCCGAGTCGCTCCGCGAGGAGGGTCAGCGGCATGGTGGAAATGAAATGGTCATAGCTGATTTCCTGCCCGTTTTCGAGCCTGATTGCCTGTGCGCTGTTCCCTGCTGTCACCACTTTTTCGACCGGCGTTCCCAGGTGCACCTTTCCGCCCCTTGCTGTGATCTTATCCATCATCTTTGCGTATACCGATCCGGTCCCGTTCACCGGGTACGCAAACTGATCCACCAGCGTGGCGTGCCTGTTGCTGCCGCGAAATGCCAGGGCGTTCTTTACAGCCTCAAAAAGGGAGAGTTTCTTGATGCGCTGTGAGGCAAAATCACTGTCGAGTTCGGTGCATTTGATGCCCCACAGTTTTTCAGAATATGTTTTGAAAAAGATTTCGTAGAGCCTGCTGCCAAACCTGCTTGTCACCCATCCTTCGAATGTTGAGGTGTCCTTCACGGGAACAACCTTCTGTTTGAAATAGCTGACCATGCAGCGTGTTGCCTCCCAGAGGCCCAGCCCCTTCAGCGCATTGAATGCCCGGATGGGATAGTCGAAAAAAGTTTTGTTGTAGAAGATGCGGGTTTTGCGCTGTACGATATCGAAATCTTCCCCTACGACTTCCAGCCAGAGGGCATTGATCTTTTTATCCTTGCTGAAAAAGCGGTGGGGTCCCAGGTCGACTGTCTGGTTCCAGAGGCGGATTGACCGTGACATGCCGCCAACCACATCGGATGCTTCATATACATCCAGTGTTTCCAGGCTTTTGCCAAGCTCTTTGGAGAGCTGGTAAGCAGCAGTAAGTCCGGCAGGTCCTCCCCCGATAACAGCGATCTTCATTTATTATAAATATTGAATCGGTAAAATTAGCAAAATATACCACTTGGTTTTCCCGGAAAAAAGGCAAAAAAAAACCAACCGGGCAGGTTGGTTGCGATCAGGAAATGCAGTTGCTATTTCTTATGACGTGCCTCGTCGGAAACTGAAAGTTTCTTCCGTCCTTTTCTCCTTCTCAGGTTAAGCACTTTCCTGCCACTGGCTGAAGCCATTCTTTCCCTGAAGCCATGCTTGTTCTTACGCTTCCTGTTCGATGGCTGAAATGTTCTTTTTGGCATATCCGGTTATTTATATTGTTTCTGATTCTGTTCTTTTCGGGCTGCAAAAATAGTGAATTAGTTTGAATAACAAAAGGAATGAACATTTAATTTGGTGTTACTTTATTTCGAGGTACACCAGTTTTTTTGTTTCAAACCATTCCTCACTGAACCATGTATGGAGTGCAGTTATGGTAATTCTTTTCCCGAATCCTGCCAGTTCCCCGGCAAGATCGCCGCCTTTGAGGGAGATGATGCCGTTGGGAGGGTTGTTTCCTGTGCCAGGTGTCACCAGTTGTCTTGTCCAGCGGTACAATTGTGGGAATGCTGTTACGGCCCTGCTTACCACAAAATCGAATTGGTCCTTAATGTGTTCTGCCCGTTCCTGGCAGGCGGTCACATTCTCCAGTCCGGCTGCTGCGGCCAGTTCATTCACGACGTGGATTTTTTTTGCAACGGAGTCCACCAGTGTAAAATGGCACCCGGGGAACATCACTGCGAGGGGGAGTCCGGGGAAACCGCCGCCGGTTCCGACATCGATGATCCTGGTACCGGGGGGAAAGGAGGTAAATTTTGCGATGGACAGGGAATGCAGCATGTGTCGCTCTTCCAGGTGGTCCATGTCTTTTCGTGACACCACGTTGATCTTTTCATTCCAGTGGTGCAGTGCGTTTGCCAGCTCCGCAAACTGTCCGGACTGGGTGGGTGTGATGTCCGGAAAGTATTTACGCAGCAGGTCCATCGGATCAGTTCTTGGCATCCGTATTTTTCAGGATATTATTGAGCAATTCCCGGGCCCTGAACAACTGGGCCTTTACGGTACCAAGCGGTAATTCAAGGTAGTCGGAAATCTCCTCGTAGGAATACTCCTTGAAATAGCGCAATTCGATAAGCGATCTGTACCTGGGTTTGAGCCGGGTCACCACGTCGCGCATCATCTTGATTTTTTGTTCATTGATCATGCTGGCTTCCGGATCGGGCGTATCGGATTGTATCATTGAGGAGGGGGCCAGGCTGTCTTCGCCGTCCATCGACTGATCGAGTGAAATGGTGCTTCCCCGCTGTTTCCTGATATGGTCGATGCAGTTGTTCGATGCGATCTTGAACAGCCAGGTGCTGAATGCGAAATTGGGGGTATACTGCTTCAGGTTCTTGAATGCTTTGCCGAATGCTTCGATGGTAAGGTCTTCTGCGTCGATTGGATTATTGACCATCTTCAGTAACATAAAATAGATGGCGTCGCGGTATTTCCCCAACAATTGTCCGTAGGCTTGCTGATCTCCTGCTTTTGCTTTTTCTACCAGCGCAATGTCCTGCTGCGCCTTTTCAGATAAGCTGGTGTTATTTAATTCCATTTAGGTTCTCGTGGTCTGATCATATTGGAGATCCGGATGATACCCAGAATCAGCGGCATCAGCGGATCAAACAGCAACGAAGGTAGCAATAAATCCCGTTCGTCCAACCGTCTCATGGTCAATTTAACAATCACCAGCCTGACGAATGAAAGCACGAACCATGCCCCTGTTCCAATCCATATCCATGGCCCGTGGAAGAGCAGTGCGATGCAGGAAATATAGAAGATCACCCTGCTGAAATACTCTGCTCCCAGCCTGAATTTTGATCCTGGCTTGTAGTATTTACCGGTGGAAAGATGCCGTTTTTTCTGTTTGAACCAGGCATTCAGTTTTCGGGGGGGGATGGAAATGGTCATGCCATCGGGATGCATCTCAACGGCAGTATTGTTTGTGGTGGCAGCTTCGTTCACAAAGAGGTCGTCGTCGCCGGATAATACTTTCAGGTGACTGGCAAATCCCTTGTGCCGGTAGAAGAGTTTTTTAACATATCCCATATTGCGGCCTACTCCCATAAAAGGCTTGCCTTTGATTGCAAACGAGGTGTACTGAAGGGCAGTAAACAGGGTCTCATACCGCACCAGGAGATTGAGGATTCCTTTTCTCCGCGCATATTTCCCAATCCCGAGGACCAGTTCGGTATTGCCGGAGAAATGTGCCGACATCCTGCTGATCCAGTGTTCCGATACCGGGTGGCAGTCTGCATCGCTGAACAAAAGGTGTTCATTTTTTGCAGCCTTGATCCCGACGGTTACTGCCAGCTTCTTTCCATGAGTGAATTTCCTGTCGGGCTGAATACTGGTATACCGCAGGTTGGGGTGTTCCATCTTCATATTCATCAGTACCTCCTCGGTATGGTCGGTGGAGCAGTCGTTGACCACCACCACTTCGAAGTCGGGATGGTCCTGGTCAAGGAACGCCGGCAGGTGCTTTTCCAGGTTTTCGGCTTCATTGCGTGCGCAGATCACAACAGAGACAGGCACAATGGCTGGTTCGTTTTCTTCCCGGGCTTTCAGGGTGGCTGTCCGGTTGAATATAAAAAGGTAATAGAAGAGCTGAACAAGCAATGCTGCCGCCATTGCCCCCGCGAGGATCCAGGTGGCAGTATCCGCTGATTCGTAAAGTGTCTCGAAATACATGAAGTGTTCTTATGTCGCGCAATGTTAGGAAAGATAATTCTATCTGACAACCCGGCAGACAGGTGGGGCGGATTTTTTTATTAACATAATACGTATCTTTGCCGACTGAACAGCGGAAATGCAATTCAAGATTTTACATACCGACACGCAAAGCCAGGCCCGGGCAGGCGAGATCACGACAGACCATTCCGTGATCCGGACTCCCATATTCATGCCGGTGGGGACGCAGGGAACGGTGAAATCGGTGCACCAGCACGACCTGAAAAATGACATCAACGCACCTGTGATATTGGGCAATACCTATCACCTGTACCTTCGTCCCGGAATGGAGGTGCTTTCAAAGGCCGGCGGATTGCACAGGTTCATGAACTGGGACCGTTCCATACTTACAGACAGTGGGGGATACCAGGTGTTTTCATTGTCGGAAAACAGGAAGCTTACCCGGGAAGGAGCACATTTCAGGTCGCATATCGATGGGTCTGCGCATGTGTTTACCCCTGAGAGCGTGGTGGACATTCAGCGCACCATCGGTTCGGATATCATGATGGCGTTCGACGAGTGCACGCCCTGGCCCTGTGAACACAAGTTTGCCGAAGAATCAATGGAGCTGACACACCACTGGCTGGACCGGGGCTGGAAATATTTTAATGAGACCGGTCCCTTGTATGGCCATTCCCAGGCATTTTTTCCTATTGTCCAGGGCAGTGTTTTCAAAGACCTGCGCGAACGTTCGGCAGAAAAGATCGCAGGATTGGGAGCAGAGGGGAATGCCATCGGCGGATTATCGGTTGGAGAACCGGCAGGGGAGATGTACGACATGATTGAAGTGGTGAACAGGATTCTTCCGGCAGACCGTCCCCGTTACCTGATGGGAGTGGGAACCCCGGTGAATATCCTGGAGGCGATCGAACGTGGGGTGGATATGTTCGACTGCGTGATGCCGACCCGGAACGGGAGGAACGGTATGCTTTTTACGGCCAGGGGTATTATCAATATCCGGAACAGGAAGTGGATGGACGATTTCTCCCCGGTGGATGAAATGGGACTTTCGGTTGTCGACATGCAATATTCAAAGGCATATCTGCGTCATTTAATTATAGCCGGCGAGCTGCTGGGGGCCCAGATCGCCACAATGCATAACCTGGCATTTTACCTTTGGCTTGTCAGGGAGGCTTTTGTACAAATCAGCAATGGAACATTCAGCCCATGGAAAGCAAAAATGGTGAAGGATTTAGGTACAAGATTATAAAGCTGCTCAGGCTTAAGATCATTGATGCATACATCATCAGGAAATTCCTGGGGACTTTTTTCCTTGCGATTTCCCTGATCCTGGCCATTGCCGTTGTATTTGACATTTCCGAGAAGATTGATGATTTCATAGAGAACGGGGCCACGCTGGAAAAGATCATCTTCGATTATTACCTCAACTTCATTCCCTATTTTGCTGTATTGTTCAGTTCACTGTTTACCTTCATTGCAGTGATCTATTTCACTTCCCGGATGGCCTATAACACGGAGATTATCGCCATTTTGAACAGCGGTATGAGCTTCAGGCGGTTGTTGCGGCCCTACCTGATTTCGGCCATTGTTATTGCCGCCATCTCATTTTTGCTGAACGACCAGGTGATTCCACGGGCCAACAAGGTAAAACTTGCCTTCGAGGAGGAATACATTCACCAGCGGCCTGTTCGGTTCAGTACCAAGAATTTTCATCGACAGATTGAACCAGGTATCTATGTTTACCTCGAAAATTACAGTACCATTTCGCAGGTCGGGTACAATTTTTCCCTGGAAAAATTTGATGGGAACAAACTGGTATCAAAGCTTATTGCGGACCAGATCCGGTGGGATACGGCAATTGACAAATGGTCGTTGCGCAGGTATTACCAGCGCGACATCAACGGGCTGGAGGAGACGATCACCTCCGGGCAGAAAAAGGATACATCCATCAGCATCAGCCCGGAAGATTTTTCCCGGCGGATCAATATTGTGGAAACCATGAACCTGAAAGACCTGGACGATTTCATCGATCAGCAGAAGATGCAGGGTGAAACCAATGTGAAGGCCTTCCAGATCGAAAGACACAAACGGATATCCTTCCCGTTTTCCACATTCATCCTGACGTTTATCGGGGTGGCGGTTTCGTCCCGGAAAGTACGCGGCGGGATCGGGTTGCAGATAGCCATCGGGGTAATCATCAGCTTTACCTACATCCTGTTTGTCCAGTTTTCCTCACAGTTTGCCATAGGTGGCCTTTTGCCGGTGCAACTTGCCGTCTGGCTGCCCAACATCCTGTTCGTCTTCGTGGCAATATGGCTATTTAGAATGGCCCCAAAATAGGGATATGTCCTGGAATATCTTCCGGCTAAAATTACAGTATATCAGTGTATTACAATGACAGGTCGGGGAGTGTTGAATATTTTGCTTACCATGACATGCAAAGTTTTATTAATCTTGTAATTCCATTTTCCAGGAAACGACTGTGAAAGAAATAACGTAAACCTTTAGTAACCAAATCAATAGTTATGGCATCTACAAAAAAAGTGAGGGAACTGCAGAAGCTTCGCGAAGAGATTCAGCTGGGCGGAGGGGAGAAAGCGAT
>Ga0180436_10001194_pt1 | contig 25635 bp, 16 predicted proteins | sample SS_ome_2_FD_132434 | JGI IMG/M metagenome (GOLD analysis project Ga0180436, IMG submission 132434) | Hypersaline lake sediment archaeal communities from the Salton Sea, California, USA - SS_3_S_2 metaG | ecosystem: Environmental > Aquatic > Non-marine Saline and Alkaline > Hypersaline >... | reverse complement strand
GGAGGCATCAAGCCCACGGACACCGTGGGAACGGCACTGGCGGGATGCCAGCGACAGCCAACCAACACGGGCAGGATGCCGACGGCGCCCGCTCCTGAACGCGGCCCTTCAAACACCACCTTAAGAGTCGATGCCCGGCACCACGGAAAGCGATCGCCTGTTGATCGACCGCGTTCGCGCGGGCGAGGAGGGTGCGTGGCGCGCGCTGATCGACCGTTTCGAGGGGCGACTCGCCGCCTACGTCAGCAGCAGGCTGGGCGACCGCTCGGCCGCGGAGGACGTTGTGCAGGAAACATTCATCGGTTTCCTGACCAGCTTGCCAAACTACGATCGGCGCCGGCCGCTGGAGAGCTATCTGTTCTCGATTGCCGCTCACAAGTTGACCGATCGCCTGCGGCGCGAGGGCCGACGGCCCGCGCTGCCGCTCTCGGCCGTCGGCGCCAGCGACGCCAGCCAGTGGGAGCCGGTTGGCCCGGCGCGGCGCGCCAGCAGCATCGCCCGCAGCGGGGAGCGATGCCGGCTGGAAGACGGCGCGCTGGCCTCCGCGCTGCGCAAGCAGATCGACCACTATCGCAACTCCGGGCAGTGGAAAAAACTTCAGTGCGTGGAACTGCTGTTCGTCCGCGGCCGGGCCAACAAGGAGGTGGCCGAGCAGTTGGGGCTCGGCGAGCAGGCGGTGGCTAACTACAAGTTCGACTTCCTGGCCAAGCTGCGGGCCGCCGTCCGCGGACAGAAGTTGCCCGAAGAGGTCTTCCCCGAGCTTTACGAGGAATGATCGCCCATGCCCACGATTCGCCAGAGCGACTTGGACGCCTACCTGGACGAAGCCCTGCCGCCGGAGGAGATGGCCCGGATCGAGCAGGCCCTGCGGGCCGACAAGGAGCTTGCCCGCACACTGGCCGGCGTGGTGGCGCGTCGCGACGCGGGGGTGCATTCGCTGGGGGCCGTGTGGCGGCGACACCGGTTGTCGTGCCCCACGCGCGACCAGTTAGGCAGCTATCTGCTCGACGCGCTGGACGAAGAGGAGTCGGCCTATATCGATTTCCATGTCGAGCAGGTCGGCTGCCGGCTCTGTCGGGCGAATCTGCTCGATCTGGAAAACCGCCGCCGCGAGGCGGACACGACAACCCAGGCCCGACGCCGCCGCTACTTCCAGTCGAGCGCCGGGCACCTGCGGGGCGAGGGCTGAGCGACGCGGTGACCTGCGACACAGTGATTTGCGACGCGGTGACCTCAAGCCGGTTCGCCGCTTGCTTGCCCTATTCGGCGCGGGCCAGCAGGCGGACGATCTGCGCGAAAATGGCCAGCAAGCCAATGCCCGCCAAGAGCGTCTTCATGTGGTCCAGCAGCAACGAGTCGGCCGCTGGGTCGGCGGGCAGTTGCGTGGCCTCTCGTACGCCAGGAGCTGCCGAACCCGGGTTGGGTTGAGCGCGGGCCAGGGGCATCTGGCCGCTTCCGGCTGGGGAGGCTCCCGTTTTCATGCCGCTGCCCTCGCGCCAAGTGGAACCGGGCGGGGAGTGTCCAACCTCCAAACGATCGGGGGCGATTGCCCGCGAGGCGTCCGGCGATTGCCCGGCGCGCGGCGTTGCGGCCCGGATCGATGCCACCGGACCCGTGGGCTGATTGGGACCCATTGGCCGATTGGGACCCGTTGGCTGCGTGGGGCGGGCGGCGATCATCTCTTCCTGCCCCACTCCCGTCTCGGGCGTGGCCGGTTCGAGCTGCTCCAGCCGGGCGATCACCGGCGAGAGGAACAGGTCGACCCGGCCGCAGAAACTGCCCGAGGTGGTCCCCGCCGCCGAGCCGAACAGCACCCCGGCCAGCTCACCGCGGCTGTTGAAAATTGGCCCTCCGGAATCGCCCTGTCGGGCCGGCGCGCTGAGTTCGACCATTTCGAACCCGTGCCGCCCGCCGGGCGAGACGTATTGCGTGCATCGACCGGTCGCCATCCGATAGCTGCCACTGCCATAGCCGGCAATGGTAAGCGGCTCGCCGGGCCGTGGGGGGTGGTCGGAGATGCGAACCGGCTCCGCCCGCGGACGCCAGATCACCAGCGCGGCCAGATCCCAATCGGCGTCGAGCCGGGCCACCACCGCCGCGGAGCGGAATCCGTCGGGGAAGATCACCACCGGCGGGGCCTTGGCATCGCGAACCACGTGCCAGTTGGTCACCACCAACCCACGGCTGCCATGGACGGCGACCAGCGTGCCTGAGCCCATCGAGTAGCTACCACCGCCGTCGGCCACGCTCACGCGCACCACGGCCGGATGCGGCCGCTGCCGCCCGGGCGGGGCAGCGTCGGCCGTGAGGGCCGTTGCCAGCAAGATCGAGATCAGCCCGAGAGAGGCCTTCACCGGGTTACCCAGGGCTTCGAGGGGGAGGGGGCTCAATTCATTGGGATCGGCTGTTCGCCTGCCGCCACGCCAGACTCGCACCCTGGGCCCGCTCAACCGGTGAAAACGGTCAAGTTTGGCTGGCGATTGCAATCTCCCGCCCGCCGGTCGGCCGCCGGGGAGGATTGCAAAGCCGTCTCCTTCCGTCATTCCCGCGAAGCTTGTGCCCGCGAAAGCGGGTATCTGGAATCCAGTGATCCGTCCCAATTCCCTGGATTCCCGCGTGCGCGGGAATGACGTGTGGAGGCTCAGTGGATTCCCGCGTGCGCGGGAATGACGTGTTGAGGCTCAATGCCAGCTGCAATCGACTTTGCAATCTTCCTGGCCGCCCGCCGCTCCTGGTTGTTTTCCGCCCCGTGGGGGGGTAAAATCCGGGGTTTCGCCCTGACGGCAGTGCCCGCTGCTCGTCGGCGGCCGAGGTGTTGTTCGGCCCTTACCTCTCCACACGGATACCTCTCCACACAGGGATACGAAAGATCGTGAGCAGCAAGCAAGACAAGTTTCGTTTGGCCGTCATCGGTGGCGACGGCACCGGGCCGGAAGTGGCCGCCGAGGGCGTGAAGGTCTTCGACGCCGTGGCCAAGCTCGAAGGCATCGACTACGAAATGGAGGAGTTCGACTACGGTGGCGACCGCTACCTCAAGACCGGCGAAATCCTCCCCGAGGGCGCCGCCGAAAAGCTGGCCACCTTCAACGCCATCCTGCTCGGCGCGATCGGCCACCCCGACGTGGCCCCCGGCATCCTCGAGCGCGGGCTGCTGCTGTCGCTCCGCTTCGAGTTCGATCAGTACATCAACCTCCGGCCGGTGAAACTGTACCCGGGCGTCGAGACCCCGCTAGCCGGCAGGAAGCCCGAGGATATCGACTTCGTTGTCGTTCGCGAGAACACCGAAGACCTCTACGCCGGCATCGGCGGGTTTCTTAAGAAGGGCACGCCCGACGAAGTGGCCACGCAAACGGCCATCTACACGCGCAAGGGCTGCGAGCGGTGCATCCGCTGGGCGTTCGAGTACACCCGCAAGCGCAACAACCCCAAGGGCAAGCGGCTCACGCTGGTGGCCAAAACGAACGTGCTCACCTACGGCCACGACCTCTGGTGGCGCACGTTCCAGGAAGTGGGCGAGGAGTATCCGGACGTCGAAAAGGACTACAATCACGTGGATGCCTGCTGCATGTGGATGGTGAAGAACCCGGAGTTCTACGACGTGATCGTCACCACGAACATGTTCGGCGACATCATCACCGACTTGGCCGGCATCATCCAAGGCGGCATGGGCGTGGCCGCCGGCGGGAACATCAACCCCGAGCCGGGCGGCACCAGCATGTACGAGCCGATGGGCGGCAGCGCCCCGAAGTACACCGGCAAGGGCGTGATCAACCCGATTGCCACCATCGCCGCCGTGGCCATGCTGCTGGAGCAAAGCGGCTTCGAGCAAGCCGGCCAGCGCGTCAGCAAGGCCATCCAGGAGGTGACCGGCACGAAGATGCAAAGCCAATCCGCCGGCCGCATGGGCTACAGCACCAGCGAAGTGGGTGATCTGGTGTGCGAAGCGCTGTGATATTGGATGTTGAGTTATTGAATGCAAACCCCAAGCCCACGGGCACCGCCCCGTGGGACCCATTTCGTGGGACCGCCGCAATCGAATTTCGGGTAGGGAACACCGACATTTAGCGGCGGGCTTGCCCGGCGCTTCTGACGCAACCACCGCCGTTGCAACGACCATTCAAGCGGCCCGCGGATGACGCGAATGACGCGGATAGAACAGTCGTCGGCGGCAGGCCCGGATGTGGCGGAAAAATCAGGATGACACCCTACTTCACAATCCACGCTGGTGAATACCTGACTGGCACGTACATAGAGAAGCACTATCCCAAGTGGAACGTTTGGGTGCCGGCGAAAGACACTGGGATCGACATACTTGTCACCAATTCAGCCAACAACAAGACCGTGTCGCTCCAGGTGAAGTTTTCCAAGGACTTCAATCCCACTCATCGATCACCTCTCGATCATAGCCGTCTTCTGGCCACTGGATGGTGGACCCACGATCCAAGCAAGATCAAAAAATCAGACGCCGACTTCTGGGTCTTCGTTCTTCCGTCTTTTCTGGAAAAGCAGACCAGCTTCATCATCATATCCCCCAGCGAACTCTATGCCAGATTTGGGTCCATTCAGGGCACTGCAAAGAAGCGCATCCACTCATACCTTCGGGTGACAAGAGGCAACCGGTGTTGGGAGGCAAGGGGACTGAAGAAAGCGGATCAAGAATTGCTGGCTTATGACCGGCTGCTTGACGAGAAACGCGACTTCACGGAATACCTGAATGCCTGGAAACAGATCGAGTCCAGGTTGAAATGAAAGCGCAAAGCTGAGTTGCCCGCTCTCTGCCGGACCGGATGAGATAAGAAAGCGGACTGGGGCCTATCCGCGCGATTCGCGTCATTTGCGGGCAATTTCTTCCCCCGCCCTCGCCCGGGTGTGGTGGGCGGCGGTGGGGTCTTGATCTCGCAATCGGTTTGCTATTCGCGCTCGCTCAGGTACGCGGCCAGGCCGGCGACGCCAACGCGCTGTTGGAGCAGTTGGCGGCGCGTCTGCTGTAACGATTCGAGCACCGGGTTGGGGAATTCCGTGATGGTTCCATGGGAGTTAGCCTGTCGCGCAAAACCATTCAGTCCGGCTTTGGGTCATCGTCGTGATTCCCCGGCGGGCGGCGCCAAACGCTGAATGCTCGGTCCCGTACAACCAGTAGGGTGCCGGGCCACTGATCTTCCGCCACATGGGCGAGCCCGAAGGTGACAGAGCGATGAATCCGCACCCGATTGGGCTTTCTCAAACGAACGACCAAAATGCCCGAATGCTCTTCTTCTCGTCTCGTAGCGAAGCCTTTGTCGGTCGTAACAAACAGGCGTCGTTCGCGTTGGGCGATGGCCCAAAGATCGATGTCTCGCAGGCCTTCATGCTTCGTACCCCGGACATCCAGCACGTCGTGTCCCTGGACTCGCAGAGTCGATACGGTCATCGCCGGAATGTTCTCGTCTACGAGTATATCCACGATCAGCCTGTAGGCTCGGCAAGGGGCGTGATCTCCTCCTCCGCCAGTACGGCCGCGTAGTCGAGGCATGCCAGGATCGACTCGCGAGTCAGTGTCGGGTAGTCTTCGAGCAGATCTTCAATCGTGTCACCGGCGGCGAGCATCGCCAGAATCTGGTGGACGGGAACCCGCGTGCCGCGCAAACATGCCTGGCCGTGGCAGATGGACGGATCGATCGAGATGTGTTCAGAGTGTCCGGACATGACAAGCTCCGTCTGGACGGGAAGGACCGACTTTGCGCTAACGTTGAAGTCTAACCGGAACCGGCCTCGTGGGCAAGACGCAATAGGCTGGGATGCCCTTGACAGGAGCTTGTTTGAGGCGCCACGCGCGCAGCTGTTCATGCAAGTCGAGCGAGTCGGGGTCGGCCGGCGGGGGCGGTTCGTCGTCGCGCATGACGGCTCTCGTCCGAGGCGCCCTTCCCGGGCATGGCTGCATCTCGTCGCGGAAGGGCGGATTCGGGCGGCCCGTCGGCCTCCACCCAGCCCAGCGGCCCCATTCGATCTTCCCGCCCTGGCGGAGTGCCGGGCAACGCCCAAGCTCCGCCGTGGGTGTTGCAATTCCCCGTGGAATCGAGAAAATGGTGCCGAAGGAGAAATACCGTGGCCAGCGAATCGGTCCAACCCATCCTCGTCCTCCTGAGCGATCAGCCGGGCGGAAACCCCACCGAATTCATGATTCGGCGGGCGTTCATCCACCACGATCTCGATTGGGCCTTCCATACCGTGGAAGTCCATCCCGACGGGCTGGACGACGCCGTCCGCGGTATCCGGGCCATGGGTTTTCGCGGTGCCCACGTCTCGCTCCCCCACAAGCACGCCGTCCTGCCGCTGATGGACCGCGTGAGCGAGACCGCCGAACTGATCGGCGCCGCCAACACCATCCTCCGCGAGGACGACGCGCTGATCGGTGAAAACCTCGAAGGCCGCGGGATGCAACTCGTCCTCCAGGAGCTGCACGAACCGGCCCAGCGGCTGGCCCTGATCCTCGGAACCGGCCGGGCCGCGCGGGCCGCCGCCATCGAGCTGGCCCGCCGTGGTATCGGCGAAATCCTGATCGCCGGCCGGCAACTGGATCGCGCGACCAATCTGGCCGATCTGCTGGCTGAGCGATTCGAACAAACCGCTCGGGCGCTGCCTTGGCAAGACGATCTGGCCGTGCCCGAGCAGGTCGACCTGCTAGTCCAGGCCACGACGGTCGGCCGCGACGACCCGGACGCGCGCGTGCCGCTTCAACTCGAGACGCTTCGCCCCGAAACGATCGTGGCCGACATGACGGCCAATCCGCCGGAGACCCGATTGCTGGAGGAGGCGGCCGGCCGGGGATGCCCGGTGCTCGATGGCCTCTCGCTCTATGTCGAGCAGTCGGCCGAGGCAATCCGGCTCTGGACCGGTGTGGAGCCGGACCGCACCGTCATGCGCGAAGCCCTGGAGGAGTTCTTGGAGGTCTGATCGTCGTGGCGCGTCGCCGTGTGCCGCGCGGCCGTGCTCGCGTCCGCTGGATGGGTTGAACCGGAGCGTCTATACTGGCCGACCATGAGCGACCCGCCATCCCCAGACTCACCGTCCCCAAACCTACCGTCCCCATCCGCGCCGCGCGACGATCCACATCCCGCCGCCCCCGGTATTCGGGTGGACGGCCAAGACGCGCCCGCCGACACCGATTTCCTCGCCGCCCTGCGCCTGAGCCTGGTGCCCGGCGTGGGGCCGCGCCTCCGGCGTGCCCTGCTCGAACGATTCGGCTCCGCCGCCGCCGTCTTCGCCGCCGCGCCCAGTGAACTCCGCGCGGTCGAACGCGTCGGCCCCAAACTGGCCGACAAGATCCTTCGGGCCGAGGAGCGGATCGACGTCGAGGCGGAAGTGGCCCGATGTCGCGAGCACGACGTGGCAATCGTCCCCGAGGCGGCTGACGACTACCCCCGGCCGCTACGAGAAATCCACGACCCGCCGGGCGTGCTCTTCGTCCGTGGCCAGTTGAAGCCGGAGGACTCGCTGGCGATCGGCATGGTGGGCACGCGCCACGCAACCCCCTACGGCCTCCGCCAAGCCGAGCGTCTGGCCGGCAGCCTGGCCCGCGCCGGGCTGACCATCGTCAGCGGCCTGGCCCGGGGGATCGACGCCGCTTGTCACCGCGGAGCCATCGAGGCCGGCGGACGCACGCTGGCCGTGCTCGGCAGCGGCGTGCTGAACATCTACCCGCCGGAGCACAAGCAACTCGCCGCCGAGGTGGCCCAGCAGGGGGCCGTCATCAGCGAATCGCCCCCCACCTTCGAACCCCTCGCCGGCAGCTTCCCGCAACGCAACCGACTGATCAGCGGGCTGTCGTTGGGCGTGCTGGTCATCGAGGCGGGCGAGCGGAGCGGGGCGCTCATCACCGCCCGACATGCCATGGAACAGGGACGCGATGTGTTCGCCATGCCGGGCAGCGTGGAGAGTCGGGCGTCGCGTGGCTGCCACCGGCTGATTCGCGATGGTGCCCGGCTGGTGGAATCGGCCGACGACGTGCTCGAGGAGCTGGGCCCACTGGTGGAGCCCGCCCCGCGCGACGACGGGCCGGCCGTGCATCATCCGGCCGAGTTGCAGTTGAACGAGATCGAGCAGCAAGTGCTGGCCGCGATCGACGGCGAGCCGACGCCGATCGATCAGGTAGTCGCCCGCAGCGGGCTGGCCGTGCCGCGTGTGCTCTCCACGCTCAGCGTGCTGGAGATGCGTCACCTCGTGCGGCGGCTGAGCGGCACCATGGTCGCGCGAAAGTAAGCGCGGCCGATTGACGGCGAAGGCGACTGACGCAATCCACTGGATTTCCGCCTGCGCGGGAATGACGCGCATGGCGTGCCGCTGGCATCTTGCCAGTGCAAAGACCGGGCGTCACTGGCGTCTCGCCAGTGCCGGTTGTCTTCTCACGCAAAGACGCGAAAGAAACGTTGGTGGCCCGGGTGACGGAGAAAGTGTCCGTGCCGCCCTCGCGACTGACGCAATCCACTGGATTTCCGCGGCTGCGGGGTCGACGCATGTCGCAAAATGACAGTCTAGAATTGCTGTCGCGCACCCCGGTGTTGGTCTATAATCGGGATGGACGCGACTGAAGCCTCGCGCTTGCTCCGCACGGCCGAACAACACCGGCATCCGCCCAATCCATCCTGCGACATGAATCACGTCGAACGTTTTCGGGCGGTGATGAACTTCCAGCGTCGACCATCAGACGCCGCCACATGTTACCATGGATCAATACCGGGTGTTCCGCCGCTTGCTGGATGAATACACCGCGGCGGCCGGCGCGTAGGCAAGCGCGGGCAACGGCTGACGCCGACGAAAGCGCCGACACACCGATAAGCACTCGCGTATCCCCAATAGTCGACGAGCCCTTCAAAGATGACCGACTGGACTTCCATCAAGCCGCCCAAGCGTCCCCGCATCGGGCTCTATTCGGTTGGCCATGCCCACTACTGGGAACAGTTCGAGGGCCTGCTGGAACGATTGCGCGGCTATAATCACTTCATTGGCCAGCGGCTTGCGGCCTGGGGCGACGTTTGCAACGCGGGCATGATCGACCATGAGGCGGCGGCTCGCCGGGCGGCCGAGCAGTTCGACGCGGCCGGTGTCGATCTGATCTTCTGCCACGCGGCGACCTACGCCATGAGCGCCTCGCACATCCACATCGCGCGGCACTGCCAACGCCCGGTGGTCGTTCTCAATCTGCAACCGACCGCGGCGATGAACTACGAGCAGACGACCACGGGCGAGTGGCTGGCCCATTGCGGGGCCTGCTGCGTGCCGGAGATCGCCAACGCCTTCAATCGCGGCAGGCTCGATTTCCATCTGGTCTCCGGCCTGCTGGGATTGAACCAGACGCCCGCGATCTCAATGGCCGAGGAGAACACGGCCGAGCATCCCGAGGCGGTGGCGGCCTGGAAGGAGATCGAGGACTGGGTCAAAGCGGCCGGGGTGGCCCGGACCCTGCGCGAAGGCCGGATGGGGTTCTTGGGGCACACCTATCCCGGCATGCTCGACATGTACAGCGATTTCACGATGATCACGGCCCAAACGGGGATGCACGTCGAGGTGCTGGAGATGTGCGATCTGACCAAGCTGGCCGAGTCGGTGACGGACGCCGAGAAGCAGGCGAAGCTGGATCAGGTGCGCGAGATGTTCATCCTCAGCGAGGATTCGCCTTCCGATCCGCTGGCGCGCAAGCCGCAACCAGAACAACTGGACGTGGCCTGCCGGGTAGCTGTTGCCCAGGAAGCACTGGTCCGTGAGTTCGATCTGGACGCGTTGACCTATTACTATCGCGGCCGGGAAGGCAATGCCTACGAGCAGTTGCAAGAGGCATTTATCCTCGGCCATTCGCTGCTCACCGCCCAGGGTATCCCGTGCAGTGGCGAGGGCGACATGAAGACCGCCGTGGCGATGAAGATTTGCGACCTGCTCGGCGTCGGCGGCAGCTTCAGCGAAGTGGTGGCCTCCGACTACCAACGCGGCACGATCATCCTCGGCCACGACGGACCCTTCCATGTCGCCATCGCCGATGGCAAGCCGATCCTCCGCGGCATGGGGCTGTATCACGGCAAGTGGGGGACGGGCGTCAGCGTGGAAGCGACGGTCCGCAAGGGGCCCGTGACCATGCTGAACGTGACGCAAACCGGCGATGGCAAGCTGCGGATGATTACCAACGAGGGGGAAGCCATCGAGGCCCCGATCCTGAGGATCGGCAATACGATGACCCACGTGCGGTTCGCCCAAGGGCCCACGCCGACGATGAACCGCTGGTTCGCGCTGGCCCCCACGCACCATGCGGCCATGAGTATTGGTCATAACGCCGCACCGTTCCAGAAGGTGGCCATCCTCATGGGGATTGACCTTCGGGCGGTTGCCACTTCTTTGTGAACGGAAAGAAGGGGGAACAGGAAAGGAGATTCCGGTGGGACTCGCGTTGCTCGGCCCACCCTACACCACTTCTTTGTGAACCGAAAAGGGAGATACCACCATGCGGACGTTGCTCACGCTGATCGCTATTTCAGTAGCCGTTTCCAGTTTCACGTCAGCCCGTGCGGCCGACTTGGAAGCCGGGTTCCGCAACCCGCCCGCTGCGGTGAAGCCCTGGGTATTCTGGTTCTGGATCAACGGCAACATTAGCCGCGAAGGGATCACCAAGGACCTGGAAGCGATGAAACGGGTCGGCATAAACGGCGTTCTGTGGATGGAAGTGGCCGGTAAATATTGGGCGCCCAAAGGTCCCATCGAGGGCGGCAGCCCAGAGTGGCACGACGCAATGCAATGGGCGATTTCCGAGGCCGATCGGCTTGGGATGGATTTCGACCTGAGCGTCGACTTCGGCTATGGCAGCGGCGGCCCGCACATTACGCCCGACGTGTCGATGCAGAAGTTGCTCTGGACCCAGACCCAGGTGCAGGGCGGTCAACCGGTCACGCTGAAGTTGGAAAAGCCGGCCGTCGGGACGAATCCCAAACGACCCCAGATGCGTGCCGACGATCCGCTCAACCCGAAGGTCACCCGCGCGTTGAATGAGGTTGATTCCTACCGGGATGTGGCCGTTTTCGCCTTCCCGTCGTCCGATGGGAATGAAGCGGCGATTAACCATCTGCAAAAATATGATGGGCGTGGATGGCAGACGCATTTGCCCTCGTTGGCCGACAATCGCAAACTTGCTCCCTTGCCCCGCGGGCATGTCATCGATCTGACGGACCGGATGAAACCGGACGGCCGACTTCAATGGTGGAACGCGCCGGAAGGGAACTGGACGGTGATCCGGCTGGGGCACGCAACGAACCTGAAATTGACACGTCCCTGCCCGGTTTCGATGGTTGGCCTGGAGTGCGATCGGCTCAATCCGCGGGGCATCGAAACCCACTTCGAGCATCACCTCAAGCCGATTCTCGAAGCGGCCGGGGACAAGGCCGGACGCACGCTCAAGTACATCCACATCGACAGTTGGGAGGCGCACGGTCAGAACTGGTCGGCCGGCTTCGCCGAAGAGTTCCGCAAGCGGCGCGGCTACGATATCCGCCCCTGGCTTCCCGTCCTCACCGGGCGGGTTGTGGAGAGCGCTGAAAAGACCGACCGTTTCCTTTGGGATATGCGGAAGACGGTGAGCGAGGTCACGTTGTCGAACTACATCGATCGGCTGCGGGAATTGATCGCGCCCTACGGTGTGAAGTTCTCCTCCGAGCCGTACGGCCTCCTGTGCGTCGACCAACTGGCCTACGGCGCCCGAAGCGACTTCCCGATCTGCGAGTTCTGGACGAAAAGGGCGAGACCTCCTTACACCGCAAACTCGCAGCCCAACGTCTTTCCGGCTTTTTCGGCCTCCTGGTACAACTCCATGAAGGGGCTCGCCTCCGTCGCCAACACCTACGGCAAGCCGCGGGTGGGGGCCGAGGCTTTCACCGGATGCCGTGGTTGGCTGGATCATCCCTATTTGCTCAAAGGCATGGGAGACGAAGCGTTCAGTGAGGGTGTCAGCCATTTCATCATCCACCTTTCCGCACACCAACCGTACGACCGCATGAAGCCCGGGCTGACGCATCGCCGATGGGGCCAGCATTTCAATCGCCACCAGACCTGGTGGGAGCTAAGCAAGCCCTATTTCGATTACGTTGCCCGTTGCCAGTTCCTCCTTCAGCAGGGTCACCGGGTCGTCGACGTGGCGTGCCTCTACCACGAGGGCGCGCCCGTGGATTTCAATGACATCCGGTTCGAAATGCCACCAGGCTTCGACCATGACTTCTGCACCCCGGAAATCATTCAACGCATGGAGGTGAAGGACGGTCGCATCCATCTGCCGACCGGCGTGAGTTATCGTTACCTTGTGTTGCCTCGCTCGGGGCGGCTGACGAAGGCCACGGCCTTGAAGGTGAAGCAGTTGCACGAGGCCGGCGCCGCGGTGTACCTGCAAGCGCCCATCGTCGGCACGCCCGGGCTTCAGGGATATCCACAGGCCGACACGCGGGTCAAAACGATCGCCGCGAACTGGCCGCTGCTGCCACAGGGCAGCTTGGCGAAGCTGTTTGCCGCGGACGACCTCAAGCCCGACTTCCAGGGCACGGGGCTCAAGTGGATCCACCGGCGAACCGGCGGCACGGACCTTTACTTCGTCGCCAACACACAACCGATACCCGTCGAACGGAAGTGCGTCTTCCGCACTGCGGGCAAGACGGCTGAACTGTGGAATCCGGAGACCGGTGAAACACACGCGCTGCCCGTCCAGTCACACGGTGATGGCCGCACGAGCGCGGAACTGTGTTTCGGCACGGCTCAGAGCTGGTTCGTCGTCTTCCGCGACAAGCCGAACACGCCTCCGTCCGGCCACGACCCGTTTGCTTCCTGGAAACCGCTCCAGGAGATCAACGGTAGTTGGCAGGTGAGTTTCGATCCGAACTGGGGGCCGAAGGACGCGATGACTTTCGAGACCTTGCAAAGCTGGTCCGGACACGCCAACCCGTTGGTCAAGTACTACTCTGGCACCGCCACCTACGAGAAGACTTTCAACGTACCCGCGTCGGCTATCCCGCTGGGCGACGAGACGCGACTTGCGCTAGACTTGGGGCGGGTCGGGGTGATGGCCCGAGTCACGCTCAACGGCAGGGATTGCGGCATCGCGTGGAAACCGCCTTACCGTGTCGATGTCAGCCACGGCCTCCGCGCCGGTGAAAACCAGTTGGAGATTGAAGTGGTGAACACCTGGGTCAACCGCATGATTGGGGACGAACAGCTTCCGCTAGACGCCAATTGGGAGAACTGGGAGACGCTGCTTGAATGGCCGGATTGGTTCCAGCAAGACCGCCCCCGTCCCACGGGGCGATACACCTTCACCTCCGCCCGACATTACCGCGCGAACTGCCCCCTCGCGCCCTCCGGCCTGCTTGGGCCCGTGACCATCCAGAGGCCTCAATAGCTACCATCCAAGACGCCCCTACTTCGAAGCGAGTGTGAGATGGGCTTCGTGGCCCCATGAACACGAGCATTCCACTGCCGTGTTGGGGCTGGCCGCGAGCGTATCCGCGAAGAATGGGAGAACTACCATGATGAACAGGGCGCTATGCCTGACGCTCGTGTCGATCTGTTTTCTCGGCGTTGCGAGCGGCGCCGCGTTGGAAGCCGAGTTCCGCGACCCGCCCAATGCGGCCCGGGCGTGGGTGTATTGGACGCAAAGCGGCGACTATTCCCTCCAGAGCGCCACGGCCGACCTGGAAGCGATCAAGCAGTCGGGTTTGGGCGGCGTGCTGCGGATGGATTGCAGTGTGGGGCAGGTTCAACATGACCCACCGTTTCTGAGCGAGCCGTGGCGCAAGCAATTTGTCCACTGTGTGCATGAATGCGAACGGCTGGGGCTGCAGTTGGCCGCCATCACCGGGCCCGGCTGGTCCGGCACCGGGGGACCCTGGATCGAGGCCGAGCAGTCCATGCAGCATCTCATTCCGGCCACGCTCAACACAAAGGGGCCGGCGCAGTTCGATCAGGTGTTGCCGATGCCGCAGCCGCGTGTTTCGCGTTATCACAGCAGACAGACGCCGCGAATCAAGCAGCAGATCGGCGAGTTCTACAGGGATATTGCGGTGTTCGCGTTTCCGCGTCGCGAGCCGGTGATCGCCGACATCCGGGAAAAGGCCCTGCATATTCGCAACCCGTTCACGTCGATGAAGGGGGTGCGTCCGCGCCTGCCGTCGCCGGCCGATTATCCAGAGCTCAACGAAACACAGGCCATCGATCCGCAATCCATCGTCGATCTGACCGACAAGCTGCAGGCCGACGGCACGCTGAGGTGGGACGTCCCGCCGGGCGAGTGGACGATTGTCCGGCTCGGCGTACGCTCCACCGGGGCCAACACGCGCCCAGCGCCGACCGCCGGGCTGGGGTTGGAGTCGAACAAGTTCAGCAAGGAAGCCATCGCCACGCACTTCGAGAACTACTTCGACCCGCTGCTGAAGGCGATCGGTCCGCGTCCGAAAGACCGTAAGACCGGCTTCGTCGCCCTCGACGCCGACAGTTGGGAGATGAGCAGCCAGAACTGGACGCCCGGCTTCCGCCAGGAGTTCAAGAAGCGATGTGGGTACGACCCCTGGCTTTACTTCACGACCTACACCGGTTGCGTGGTGGGTTCACGCGAAGAGACCGAGCGTTTCCTCTGGGATGTGCGCAAGACGTGCCAGGAGCTGTTGCTGGAAAACCACGCGGCCGAACTTCGGAAACTGTGCCATGCCCGCGGACTGCGGCTGATGATGGAGCCGTACGACATGAACCCGGCGGGCGACCTCGACCTTGGTTCGTATGCCGACTTTCCGGCGGGCGAGTTCTGGCACACCGGCTTCCAATCCGCGTGGAGTTGCATTGAGGCCGCCTCGATCGGCCACACGATGGGCAAGCCGATCGTTCTGGCCGAGGCGTTTACATCGATCGGCAATTGGGAACGCTCGCCGTGGGTGCTCAAGAACCAAGGCGACTGGGCCTTTGCGATCGGTATCAACAAGTTCTCGTTTCACGGCTATGCCCACCAGGCGAACGAGGATGCACCCGGGAACACGTTCGGCCCCTACGGCGTGTTTTGGAACCGCAAGCAGACGTTCTGGCCGTTGGTGGGCGGTTACCACGACTACCTGGCCCGCTGCTCGCACCTGCTGCAGCAGGGGGTAACCGTCGCGGACATTCTCTACCTCACACCCGAAGGCGTGCCGCAGATCTTCCAGGCGCCGTCTAGCGCGTTGCACGGGGCCGATTCGCGGTTGCCGGACAAGAAGGGATACAGCTTCGATGGCTGCTCGCCCCGCATCCTAATGGATCGGGCGGAGGTCTGCGACGGGCGGGTTGCCTTCCCCGGCGGCACGTCGTACCGCCTGCTCGTCATGCCACGTTGGAAGACGATGACGCCCGAGTTGCTGGAGAAGATCATTGAACTCGTCCAGTCGGGTGCGACGGTGCTCGGCGCGCCGCCGGTCGCCTCGCCAAGCCTGCGCAATTACCCGCAGTGCGATCAGCGGGTGAAACAGCTTGCGGAGCAACTCTGGGGTGAGCCGGGTTCCTCGGAGCGGCAATTGGGCAAAGGACGTGTGATTTGGGATCCCGCCGCGCGCAACGGGAGCCCTGCCCCGTCGCTGTTGCCCGGCAGGGGCAAATGGGTTTGGCTGAACGAGGGCAACCCGGCACAAGACGCCCCGGCAGGGAGCTTCCACTTCCGCTACACGTTCGACGTTCCCGATACCCGGATGCTCCAGAGCGCTGTCATCGAAGCCACCGCCGACAACAGCCTCGCACTCAAGGTCAACGGCGAGCCGATGTTCTCCAGCGAAAACTGGGAGCACATCGATCGGGCCGAGCTGCTCCCGAAACTGCACAACGGCAAGAACACGATCGAGGTGGTGGTCGGCAACTCCCCGTCCACCGAGCGGAACCCGGCCGGCTTCCTCGCTGCGCTGCGATTGCGCTTCAGGGACGGAACCAGCCGGGTGATCGGATCGGACCGTACCTGGAACGCCAGCCACAACGCCGCCGACTGGTCGCCCGCGAAGGAGTTGGGGCCCGGCACAATGGCGCCCTGGAGTTTGAAGGCCCGCAACGACGGTCCCAAGCCGCCGCTCTACCCCGACTACGCCGTCACGTCGGCCGTGCTGGCGGGCATGGGTGTGCCGGAGGACTTCAGCGCGGACGCCCCGCTCCGCTATACCCACCGGCGCACGCCCACGGAGGACATCTACTTCGTTGCCAACACCACGCCCGGGCAGGTCGCCGCCGACTGCACCTTCCGCGTAAAGCAGCGAGCGCCGCAGTTGTGGGATGCGGTCACGGGAACAACCCGCGCGCTGCCGCAGTTCACGCATCGGGCAAAGACGACGGTGGTCCCGCTGGAGTTTGCGCCCCACCAGAGCTTCTTCGTCGTCTTCCGGCGTGCGGAACAACAACGCGCGAGAACCGGCGCCAACTTTCCGCATCTGAAGACTTTCGCCACCTTGGAAGGGCCGTGGGAGGTCGCGTTCGACCCCGAGTGGGGCGGGCCGGCGAGCATCTCCTTCCCCTCGCTGCAAGACTGGAGCCAGCGGCCCGAGGCGGGGATCAAACACTACTCCGGCATCGCCACCTATCGCAAGACGTTTGACTTGCCCGCCGGCGTGAACGAGGATCTCTACCTGGACCTGGGCACGGTTCACGAACTGGCCGAGGTTTCCGTCAACGGCCAGACGTTGCGCACGGTCTGGTGCGCGCCGTGGCGGGTGAAGCTGCCCGACGGCCTCAAGCGAACCGGCAACCAGCTGGAAATCAAGGTGGCCAACCTTTGGACCAACCGCCTGCTGGGCGATGCCGCGAAACCGCCGAGCGAGCGACTAACCCGGGCGACGGCGAGCCCCCGAATCAGCTCACTCAAGCCCTCCGGCCTGTTGGGCCCGGTGACGCTGAAGGCCGCTTCGTCACCGTAAGTTACTCGGAACCTTAAAAGGAGCAACCATGAAGAGCATTGTCCTGATTGCCACCACGTTGAGTCTAATCGTCGGCCTGGCGCCGCCCGCATCCGCAGGCCAGTTGGAAGAGGGCTTCCGTCACCCGCCGGAGGAAACCAAGCCCTGGTGCTACTGGTACTGGCTCGATGGCGACATCACCAAGGACGGGATCACCAAGGATCTTGAGATGATGGCTCGGGTGGGGATTAAACGGGCGATGATCGGCAATGTCAGCTTTAAGCCGGGCCCCGTGAAGATGTTCTCACCCGAGTGGTACGCCCTGACCCGCCACGCATTGAGCGAAGCCAACCGCCTGTCACTGGAGTTGATGTCGTTCAACGCCCCGGGCTGGAGCCAGTCGGGCGGTCCCTGGATCAAGCCGGAACAATCCATGCGTCGGGTGAGCTGGCAGGAGTATCCCGCCCGCGGCGGCAAGTTCTCCCAGCGAGTGCGTCCCGTCGGCGTAGCCGCCAGCCAGGACATCGCCGTGCTGGCGGTTCCTCGGTTGGACGCGGTGTCGATCGTCGGCCAAGCGCGGTCCGCCACGGCGAAGGGGGACGAACCGTCGCTGGCCGGGGCGTCCTGGATCTGGCACCCCGCCGAAGCCGGGCCGACGCGGGCCCCGGCGGCCACCCGTTATTTCAAGCGCGTGGTCGAGGTGGATCCTGCCACTCTGGCCTCGGCCCGAGTGCGGCTCACGGCGGACAACAGCTACGTCCTGAAGGTCAACGACCGGGAGGTGTTGCGGGACGACACCTGGGAAGACGCGGAAACCACCTCCATCCAGCCATACTTGCAGCCGGGGTCCAGCACAATCGCCATCGAGGTGACCAACAGCGAGGAGAGTCCCGCCGGGCTGATCGCCGTCGTGGAATTGAAGGAGAAGGCTGGCAAGGTGCGGACGGTTCACACCGACCAAGCATGGTTGGCTTCAAAAGATCAGTCGAAGGATTGGGTCGCCGCTCGCCGATTGGGGCCCATGCGGATGGCTCCGTGGAGGCTCAATGCAGCCCGGCCCAAGCAGCCGACCGGCGTGCTCTACTTCGCTTCCGCGAAACCCTTTGCTGCCCGCGGCCTGGTGGTCCACGGCAAGGCCCGGGGCAAGCTCTATGCCGTGCGTGAAGGGCAGCGAGAATTGGTTGCCGACATCCACGCCGCGGGCGGCAACCCCAAGACCGACTTCCTGCCCAGCGGCGTGGAAACGTTCAGCTTTGCCGACGTCACCGCCCGAGAGTTCGAGTTCGAGCCCAATCCCCGCTGCCGCGTGGAGTTGACTTCCGCACCAACGGTTGCCCAGGTCGTCGAGAAGCAGTTAGGTCGGGTGCATCCCACGCCAAGTCCCTCGTGGCAGTCGTATGTCTTCCCCGACACGGTCGAGCCGGCCGAACCCGCCTCGATCATCCAGCGAGACCAGATCATCGACCTGACCGACAAACTCCAGGCCGACGGCACCTTGGACTGCACGCTGCCCGAGGGCGACTGGACCGTCATCCATTTCGGTATGGTGTCCACCGGCAAGAAGAATCACCCCGCTCCGCGCGAGGCCACCGGGCTGGAAGTCGACAAGATGAACCGTCGTCACGTGGAGCATCACTTCGAGTCGATGTTTGGCAAGCTGCTGGCCGACATGTCGCCGGCGGAACGGGCGGTCTTTAAGGGGATCACCATCGACAGTTACGAGGTCGGCGCCCAGAACTGGACGGACGGATTCGCCTCCGTGTTTCAGCAGCGCCATGGCTACGACCCCATCCCCATGCTGCCGGTCATGACCGGCCGCGTGGTGGACAGCGCCAAGACCTCGGACCAATTCCTCTGGGACCTGCGCCGCAACGTGGCCGACATGATCGCCAGGCAGTACGTCGGCGGGCTGCGCGACATCGCTCACCAACACAACCTGTCGTTGTGGTGCGAGAACTATGGACACTGGGGCTTCCCCGGCGAGTTCCTCCAGTATGGCGGTGCGTCGGATGAGATCGGCGGCGAGTTCTGGATCGGCGGAACCCTGGGCAACATCGAGTGCCGGGCCGCCAGCTCCGCCGGACACATCTACGGGAAGCGAAGGGTGTATGCCGAGGCCTACACCAGCCGGCTGAATCTCGGCCATCATCCGTATCGATTCAAAGCCGACGGCGACCGGATGTTCTGCCAGGGCATCAACCATTTCGTGCTGCACGTCTACGCGCATCAGCCGCGCGACGGCGTGCCGGGCAAAAACCCCTGGTTCGGCACCGCCTTCCATCGCAACACCCCGTGGTTCAACCATTCCCGCGACTGGGTCAAATACCTGCAGCGGTGCCATTACATGCTCCAGCAGGGCGAGCCGGTGGCCGACGTGGCGGTTTACATCGGCGACTTCGCCCCGCAGATGACCGGGCCACCCAACCCGGTCCCCGCCGGCTACGACTACGACTACGTCGGCTCCGACGCCATCCTCCGCAAACTGCAGGTGGTCGACGGCAAATGGGTCGTCCACGACGAAAACGACCCCACCCGCATCGCCGCCCGCTGGAAGATCTTGGCCATGCCGAAAGGGCTCAAGCACATCCGGCCCGAGGTGCGCGCCCGGCTTGAGGCACTCCAGCAGGCCGGTGGCAAAATCGTCGATGGTGTCCCGGTGAGCGCCGACGTGCTGCGCGATGCCGGCGTCATGCCGATTGTGAGCGAGGCGAGCTGCCCGCTGCGCTGGAAGGCGCGGCGGCTGGACGACGGGATGCTCTTCTTCCTCTGCGATTTCCAACGAACGGGAACCTTCGAGGCCACGCTGCGGGTCGGCGGCAAGGCGCCGGAATTGTTCAACCCGGTGTCGGGCGAGATCAAAAAGCTGGCCCGCTTCAGGCGCACGGAAGGTGGTACCCGGATCGCGATCGATGTCCCGGATCGCTCGGACTCGTTCTTTCTCGTATTCCGCGACGAGCCATCCCAACCCTCCGTGGTTTCGGCCTCGGCCGCGCCATCCGACTTGGACCTGTTCTACGATGACAATGGCCGGCTTGCAGTGGAGACGACCGGCGCCGGAAGCTGGACGCTCAAGCTGAGCGATGGTTCCCAGCGTACGCTGACCACGGGACAGCCCCGGTCCTTTGCAATCGCGGGGCCGTGGAGAACGGTTGAAGAGCGAGACGCTGGATTCACGCTCGTGAGGGAGACCCGCTTTGACTTGCCGGCCGACTTTGGCGAGGACCGGCGCGTTTACCTCGATCTGGGCGACGTGTCGGTCATGGCCAAGGTGACACTCAACGGCAAAACGTTCGATACGCTTTGGAAGCCGCCCTTTAAGCTGAACGTCAGCGACGCCGTCAAGCCCGGAAACAACGAACTCAGGGTGCTGGTCACGTCGACTTCCGAGGGCACGCCCGGGTTTGGGCCCAAAGTACGGCTTCAATCGATCGTCAGGGCCGCCGTGCCGGCTGGGGGTCGGGGTGAGTTGTCTGTTCACGGCTCCGTTACCGGCGCCGGCCGTTAAGAGGGCCGGCCCGGCGACGCAATCGCGCGCCGCCGGACCGGCTTGCTTTTATCCAGACAACCACGGACGCGTTAGCGTCGACGGCTACCTAGCCGGGCCAACAAGCCCCGCCGAGGCCGCTTCGTTCGGCAGTGGCTGCGACGGTCACACGCTTCGCCGCACGAACCGCCGGCGTAGCAGTCGCTCGTGCCACAGCCGCTGGCACAGGTGGCCACGGGCCGCTGCTCTTTGACCATCCGGCAGACGCGGACTTCCTTTTCGACCATCTCGGTGTACGGTACACACACCTCGTACTCCTTGGTCTTCGTCTCGGCGACGCGCTTATACTCGGTCACCTCGACTTGCACTTCGCGCTGCTCGGGCACGCACTCGGTATACTCGACCTCGCGCGTACGGGTTTCACGCACGTAGCGGGTGTGCTGCACTTCGCGTGTGCGCTTTTCGGGCACGCATTCATAGCGGGTCACTTCCTTGGTGCGCGTCTCGGGGACCATTCGGCAGACCTTCACTTGCCGCTCGCGCGTTTCGGGACGGCAGACGGTCACCGTGTACTCGTACGGCACCTCTTTCCACCGGCGCTCGTAGGCCGTGTAGGGCACCTCTTCGCGCACAACCTTCGACACCCAACAACGTCGGGTCCGGGCACAGCTTTGCGCACAAGGGCCGCAAGCGGACGGGCACGCGCTGGAACCGCAGGCCGTTCCGGGGCACGGATCGCACGCCCGCGTTTCCCAGTGGCCCACGCGACGGCAGACGGTCCGGGTCTTGGTGACCGGCACACACTCGCAGACGCGCCGCGTTCCTTGACGCGTCTCCTGGTGCGGCACCATCACGGTGTACTGCTTCGTCTTCGTCTCCCAAACCGGCTTCTGCACGGTGTACTCGACCGTTTCGGTGCGAGGTTTCCGCACCATCACGGTGTAGTCGACCTGCTTCGTTTCGGTCTTCGGGACGCAGACGGTATACTCTTCCGTTCGCGTCTTCGTGACCGGTTTCATCACCGTGCGGGTGCGCGTGACCATCTTCGTCTCGGGGACGCACCGGTGGACGGTGTACTCCCGCTGACGGGTTTCGCGGCGATACTTGGTAACCGGAACCTTGCGGGTTTCCGTGACCATACGCCGAACCCAAACGGTGCGCGTGCCAGCACAGCCGCCGCAGTTGCCACGGTTGGCACAGTCGCCGCATCCGTATCCGTCCGCCGACTGGCCTTTGGTCTCCTGCCGCGAGCTACCACTGGGCGGCGGCGGGGGCGCGGACGCATTCTCCGGGGGCGCTTGTTGGTCGGAAGGACTGGGTGCCGCCGGGGGTTGCGGCTCTTCGCCCGTCTGCTCCGTTTGGCCGTCGGCTTGCTGCCGGTCTCCGTCCGATTGATTCCGCTGCGTTCCCTCGGGCGAGGGCGGTGCCTGGCCGTTTTCGGCGGAATCGCCCGTTGTTGTCGCCGCATCTTGGCCAGCCGAAGCCTGATCGGGCGCCGCCGGCGCATCGGCCTGCGAAGCTTCCGTCTCGGCGTCGGACGGTGGTGACGGGGGAGCGGGCGGTGATTCCTGGGCGAGCGCGCTTTGACTGACGCCTAGCAACAGCCCAACGGCCAGACTCAGGGCTCCGGCCAGCACGAGTCGACATGGACCTGACTTCTTCATCGTCTTACCTCCTTGGGTGTGACGGGTGGCTGGCCGGCGCGAGGGGGGCGCTCGCGCTATTGCGTGGCACTCCGCAATCGACCGACGCAACCGGTACTTGCCTCGACGGGAACCGCCCCGTCGAGAATTCTTCTTTTATGTATGGAACTCACCAAGCATCCACACTGCCGTGGATCACTGCCGTGGATCGCTTCGATCAACGGAAGTGACGCAACCAAGCCGACCGCTCCCCTCTCCTGGCCAGCAGGAGAGGGGAGCGCCGGTGGATTTGGCGAGGCTACTCGCTGCCGATGGCCGCACCAATGTCGGCCCCAATGCGCCCGCCTGCCCGGCCGCCAACGGCTTCACCAATGCTGCCGCCGATACCGGCTCCGACGCGTGCGCCGCGGTCTTCGTAATAGCGACCGCGGTCGGCACCCCGACGATCGTATCCGCGCCGACCGTCGTAGTATCCGCGGCGATAGCCGTCGCGATCGTACCAGTCGCGGTCGTCATAATCGCCTCGGTAGTACGTGCGACGTCGGCCACGCCAGTCGTCGCTGTAGCGGTCGTCGTACCGGGGGTGGTTTCGGTAGCGACTTCGAGGATCGATCGGGCCTTGCGGGCAATTCCGATGCCGGACCCAACGACCGTCTTCGTGATACATCCAGCAGTTGCGGGGCGTCCAATACCACCAGCGGCCTTCATGCCAGCGATAACGCCAGTCGTCGTCGCCTCGCCGAGGCCGCCGCCCGTCGCGATCGCGGTCATCGTCGTCGTAATCCTCGTACCACCAATCCTCGTAGTCGCGACGCCGCTCGTCGCGTGCCCGGCGATCCCGGTCGCGATCGTCGCGATCCCGGTCCCGGTCGCGGGCTTCTTCGGCGCGTTCACGCTCACGCTCGCGGGCTTCTTCCGCGCGCTCCCGATTGCGATCTCGGGCGTCGCGGAGTCGCTCTTCACGTTCACGAGCGCGTTCACGGGCCTCTTCGGCGCGGTCACGGTCACGGTCCCGGTCGCGGGATTCTTCCATGCGCTCACGGGCTTCTTCGGCGCGTTCACGGTTCCGTTCGCGAGCTTCTTCGGCGCGGTCACGAACTTCTTCTCGACGCTCTTCGATGTCCTCGCGTCGCTGTCGGGCAGCACGTTCGGGACGATCCGTCCTCTCGCGTCGGCCGCGAGCCCGGGCGTCGACGTTGGCTTCCGCCTCGGCCTCGGCTTGCTGCTGGGCGGCGGACACGTTCCCCGCCGCTTCCGCGGCGACATCTTCCTGAGCCCATGCCGATCCGGCAGTCACGCCGAGGGCGACCAAGGCCAGTGCCACTTTGGTTACGCATTGCATACTACAATCTCCTCTCGTTGCGGCCACGAAGCTGTCAGTCTGCTCGGCGGCCTGGTTTCAGAACGTTTCCGCTAACGACTCGTACGTTTCCACTCAAGCTCAGTGGGTTACCGGCTCCGCCGCGGCGTTCACCTGACCGGCAAGTGTTTTCCAACGGGGTTCTCGCCGATCGTCTCCAATGCCTTTTCGAGGTGGGGGGCACCCGCGCCTTCACGATGCAATGCGCGTTCCACTGCAAACGATTTGCTGGAACGCGCGACAAGACGAAGTGCGATCCTTGCAAAACACGCGTTTTCAAGAGGCTACGGCCAATCGCGCGGATAATAGTCACGCGACGCGACCGCGGTGACGGCTTGGCCTTCACAGACAACTTGACGCGCGACGGGTGACAATGCGTCGTTTCGAGGCTCAAGGATCGCGCGCGTTGAGGCGGTATCGCCTTCTCGGCGACCGCGATAGCCACCCTCGGCAGAACGCGACGACGTGACGCATCCGGCACGCATCTGTCGCGGCTTGCGAGAAGTGATGCAGATGGCTTAGCGAGACCGTGATTGCCACGGCCAGATCACTGATGTCAATGCATGCATGGTCGAGCCGAAGCGGCCTTCTCCATCGCACGCGGCCAGGGTCTCGCCGACGTTGGCCTCGGCCGCCCGGCGAAGATCGGCACCCGGCCGTCTGCTCGACCTCGAGCACGCCGGTCGCCATTCTATAGTCCAATCCTCGAGCAGGTACTTTCTGCTCAGCAGCGGGACATCGTCGAGCCAAGGGGACCGCAGATGTGCCGGGATTCCAGAGATGCAGGTGGGCGGCGACGATCGGTCGCGGAGTCAGGGCAGGGGGGCTCGCGCTCACTGATGCCTGCGAGGACTCCGACGGAATCGGCGTAACCCCTGCCATGGAAAGCAAAACGGCCGTGGAAAGCAAAATGCGAGAGGGGGGACTCGAACCCCCACGGGCGATGCCCACTGGATCCTAAATCCAGCGCGTCTGCCAATTCCGCCACTCTCGCGGGTTGGGCCCCGGTCGAAACTTCGGAGCGGCCGGCCTCGTCGCCTCATTGGGCACGACCGGCTGGCCGCGAGGCCATCAGCCACACTCAACGGATTCTATCATACCCGACCCCATCCGGCGAGGGAAACGCCAAGCGAGCGGCGGCTCTCCTGACGCAGAAGACCGATCCATTCAGGGCACTCCGGAGGGAAGGCCGACGCGGAATTCGGCAGAAAGCGGCGCGCGGTGGCAAGACCTGACGCCAAATAGGCCCGGAGGGATTCGAACCCCCGACCAAGGGATTATGAGTCTGCCGAGAGGCATTTTGCCCGCTATCGCTCGCTACTGCCACAACGCGGGAAACCCCATGAAAATGGGCTTTTCTGCACTTCGCCCGTAGAGCGACGGGTCGCCTCGGTAGCCGGCTTGTGGAGTGTTGGTGGAGTGTTGGCACCGTTGGGGTGTAGGGGATCAGCAGGAAAATTCGAATGGAGCGATCTCGTGGAAGTCAAGAAGGTTCGACTGACCGCCGAGGCCCTGATTGGAGCTGAGGCTGCCGCCGAGGCACGTGGGTTGCGACTCGCGGTTTGGATGAGGGACTGCGCGCTGCGCGGCATCATGGCCTCGCCCGAGGGATTCGCCGCATTCACGGACGCGCAGCAGAAGGCTCGGCTCGCTGCTCCGGACACTGCTGAAACGGCGGGGGGGCCCCGTTGCCCGGAAATCGACCCGCCGGCGGGCGACTGAAGCCGCTCAGCGGCAACTATTTCCCCTCTGCAACTCGATTCGAGTTCGGGCGGTAGGGTGGCAATGCGAGACGTTCGCCATCCTCGCCTTGCCGCCCATGCTCACCGCCCTCGGCCGCGGTTGGGCGACCGGGACAGCCGGAACCGTGAATCGAACGGACGTGGTTTCCACGGTATCCTCCTTGACTTGCGGGGTTGAATGGGTATCAATACTTTCAGAGGGGCTAGCGTGGACCACGTTCCTGGAGGATGATCCGATGAAACGCTTTTGGTTGCTGATCCCGCTGTTTGTGCTCCTGGCCGCGCCCGCGATGGGCCAGTGGAACCGGCCCTACTACATGACGCCCGGCCAAGCCATCCAGTGGCAGTACGGCGCGGCGGGCTACTACAACCCGGCCGCGATCCGGCAACGTATCTTGATGAACCAGATGGCCTACCGTCAGGCCCAACTCGAACGCCAATGGATGTGGCGGCAGAACCCGTGGGCCATGCAGCAACTCGAAATGCGGCAAATGTTCCAGCAAGAGTTGCAGAACAACCG
>Ga0180436_10001193_pt1 | contig 25636 bp, 21 predicted proteins | sample SS_ome_2_FD_132434 | JGI IMG/M metagenome (GOLD analysis project Ga0180436, IMG submission 132434) | Hypersaline lake sediment archaeal communities from the Salton Sea, California, USA - SS_3_S_2 metaG | ecosystem: Environmental > Aquatic > Non-marine Saline and Alkaline > Hypersaline >... | reverse complement strand
TCACTCCACCCGGCGGGCGGCATTCTCGAGCTGCTCGGTGGTCATCCAGCGCGAGGCGAGTTCCACCCTCGTCGCCTCGGCATCGTCGGCTGCGGCGGTGCGTTGCCGGCTTCCTGCGGCGTCGCGGGCGGCGGCGGCGAGCCGCTGCCGACAAGCCGGCTCGATACGGGTCAGCCGGTCGGCGAGGGTCGCGATTCCCTCGGGGTTCCGCTCGGCGGCCTGCGAGAGCCCGGCCATGAAGAGACAGACCTCATGCATGTTCCAGGCTGCCGTGGAGACGATCAGTGGCTTGAGCGTGCGTGTCACCAGTTCGAGCCCGAAGCCGTCGACATCGAGAAAGGCATCGCACCGCAGCCGCACACGCGCGGTGCTCGACGGTGTCCTGCTGTACCGCAGCAGCACCACGCAGCTGCCGGTGAGCGGCTTGGCGGTGAGCATGCCCGTGTAAGCCCCTCGTCCGAAAAGCAGCAGCGTTCCGCCGTCGGCATGCCGCCGGCGACCGACCACGCGGAGCGTGCCGACGGTGCCGTATCCGTCGGCGAGCCGCCACTGCTCCGGACCGGCCGCGTCGAGTTCGAGAAGGCTGATCTCGAGCACCCTCCAGATGTCGACGATTCCCTCGGGATGCTCGAGGGCGAAGTCGAGGATCGCTGGATGGCAGGCAAACTCCTGCTCCGGCAGCCGGCGGTAGATCGATGTTCCCTCGACGCATCGCCGCACCTCTGCGGCTATCTGCGGGGAGAGGCTCTCCAGAGCGAGGGCCTCCACCGCTTCCCGGCGGACCCGTTTGGAAGAGCTGGCCGGTTCGACCGCATCGACGTTCGGGGCCTCGGCGGCTGCGGGGCTTGCGACCGTCACCACGCTCACGACACAGACGAACGCCGGCACGAGCCGCCTGCGGCAGCGACACCAACTCCACGACGCCATGGATGCCCCCTGTCCCTTGCGGGTCCCCTGAATCCCTGAGGAATGTCGGCCGCCGGCAGGGGTGGCGGTGAGTGAATCTTCCGGACGACCCGCTCGGCTTGCCCGGCTTGCGTGTCTTGCCTCAACCCACGGCGAAGCTGCCGGCAGCGGGCTGCGAACCAGGCGAGCGGACGGGAGCGAGCCTTGGCTCACCACGGCAGGTTCCCTACGATCCCGCCCCCGCCGTCGTGTCACGGGCGGGACGAAGCGTGATGGGACCCCCCAATGCCCCCTGATGACCAGCGAGGAAGCCAGCACCGGCCCGGGCCGGCCGCCTCCACCGAGAAGCCGCCGCGGGCGAGTCTGATCGAACGGGCGCTCGTGGCTTGGACCCGGCTGTGCCTGCGGGCTCCCGCGGCCGTGCTGGCCCTCGCGATCGTGACTGCGGTCGCCTCGGGTCTGCTCGCCGAGCGCCACCTCGGCTACAAGGTCAGCCGGGTCGACCTGCTCGACCCCGAAAGCGAATACAACCGGCTCTGGATCGAATACATCTCGGAGTTCGGCGAGGACGATGATGCGGTGATCGTCGTGGAGGGCCCGTCACGCAACCGTGTCGTGCCCGTGCTCGGTGAGGTCTCGCAGGCGCTCGATTCAGACGGCTCGCTGTTTCACTCGGTGCTGCACGAGGTCGATCTCTCCAATATCCGCTCCAAGGGCCTGCACTACCTCCCACTCTCGGATCTCGAGTCGATCGACCGTTTCCTCGCCGCCTCGCAGCCAATTCTCGACGGCGGCTGGAGCCGGCTGAAGGTCGGCACCATGCTCGCGGGTCTCGCGGGCCGGATGGTCGTCGGCACACAGCAGGCTGCGGGGGAGGCGGGCGACACGCCGATTGCCGCGCTCGAGCGATACACCGAAGCCCTGCTCGCCAGCCTCACCTCGGCCGGCCGCCCCTCACCCGCTGCTGCCCCCGCCTGTTCGCCCTGGCCCGGCATGCCGGGCTCACTCGAGACCTTGGCCGACCTCTCCAGCCAGCACCTGCTCGCCAAGGACGGCACGCTCGGTTTCGTGCTCGTGCGGCTGGCCAAGGAAGCCGACGGCTTCACGGGAGCCTCCGAGGCCACCGACGAGCTTCGCCGGCTGATCGACCGGGTTTCCCTGCGGCATCCGGACGTCGAAGTGGGGCTGACCGGCCTGCCGGTGATGGAAGATGACGAGATGCGGGCGAGCAAGAACTCGATGGTGCAGGCGAGTGTGCTCTCGCTGCTGGCAGTCGCGATGGTGATCGTGACCGGCTTCGGCGGGGTCCGCCACGCGCTGCTTGCCAACGGTGTTTTGATGATCGGCATGGCCTGGGCCTTCGGCTGGGCCACCCTCTCGGTGGGGCACCTGAATATTCTCAGTGTGACCTTTACCGTGACGATGATCGGGGTGGGGATCGACTACGGCACCTACTACGTCGGGCGGTATCTGGAACTGCGTCGCCGCGGGCTCGACTGCGACGAGGCGTTGCTTGGCACGACTTCGCAGGTCGGGCCGGCGATTTCCACCGGTGCGGTGACCACGTCGATCGCCTTTTTTTCAGCGGCACTCACGAGCTTCGTGGGGGTTTCGGAGCTGGGCCTGATCGCCGGAGGCGGGATCCTCTTGTGCGCCGCCGCCGAGTTGCTCGTGCTGCCCGCGGCGGTGGCGATGGTCGATCGGGGCCGCTGGTTCCGCCGGGTGCCCGAGCCGGTGCCGGTCCACCGTTGGCTGCAGCCGGTGATGCGATTCCCGCGTTTTGCCGTACTCGCCTCGCTCTCGATGATGCTCGTCACCGCCTCGGGCATCCACGACCTGCACTACGACCACAACCTCCTCAACATGCAGCCGGAGGGGCTCGAGAGCGTGGAGCTGGAGAAGAAGCTCCTCGCCGAGTGTGATCAGAGCGTGTGGTATGCGCTCTCGATCGCCGACACCCGTGAGGATCTGCTGGCGATCAAGGAACGCTTCGAGGCGCTGCCGAGCGTAGAACGGGTCGACGAGATCGCCTCGCTGCTGCCGACCGACGAGGCCCTCAAGCGACCGGCGATCGAGCAGATTCAGGGGCGGCTGACCAGCCTGCCAGAGCGGCCGCCGGAGATTCCCGTGGACCGTATCGACGCCCTCGGGGAGACGCTCGCCTGGGCCCAGGCGGAGGCGTCGAAGAGGCCTGGCGGCCTGCGAACCGCCTGGCATCTCGAGCAGGTCCGCGACATCCTGCGGCGGATGGCCCCGGAGGAATGCTACCGAGCGTTGGCCGCCTTCCAGCAGGCCTCGGCGGGCGACCTGATCTCCCGACTGCACGCCCTCAAGGCGGTCTCCGATCCCGAGCCGCCGAGGCTCGAGGACCTGCCGGAGAGCCTCGTTGATCGCTTCGTGGGTTCGAGCGGGCGGCACCTGCTCAAGATCTACGGACGCGGCGACATCTGGAACTTCGACTCGCTCGAGCGGTTCGTCAGGCAGGTTCGCAGTGTCGACTCCCGGGCCACCGGCAATCCGCTGCAGGCCTACGAGGCTTCGCTGGAGATGAAGAGGAGCTACGAGCAGGCGGGGATCTATGCGATCAGCGTGATTCTGGTGGTGCTCTGGATCGACTTCCGCAGCATCATCCATTCCCTGCTCGCCGTGCTGCCGTTGATCGCGGGAATGCTGCAGACCCTGGGAATCATGGGCCTGGTGGGCATCCCCCTCAACCCCGCCAATCTGATCGGGATTCCGCTCGTCTTTGGAATTGCCGTCGACTACGGCGTGCACATCGTGCACGACGCCCTCGAGCGGGGCGGACCCTACTCGATCAGCGGCTCCACGGCCAATTCGGTACTCGTCGGCGCGCTGACGACGATTCTCGGCTTTGGGGCCCTGATGGTCGCCAGCCACCAGGGGCTCGAGAGCCTCGGGCGGGTGCTGACCCTCGGCGTGGCCAGCTGCACGTTCACGTCGCTGGTCCTGCTGCCGGCGGTGCTGCGGCTGCTTCCCTCGCAGGGGCCCCGAGGGGTTCCCGGGGAATCGGCAGACAGCCAGGAAACGGCCTTGTGACCGAACACGGCGGCATGGTATTCCCCCGCCCCCTTCGGCTGTTGCCGCGGAACCACGCATGAGGCGGATACGATGAAACTTGGAACGCTTCGGGTGGCCCTTGTGATGGCCATCCTTCTGCCGGCCGCCGGCCGGCTCTCGGCAGCCGAGGCACGGCGTGTGATGAACATCGCCATGGAAGATCAGTTCCGCAAGCGGCATGAAACGGTCGCGATGCGGGGTGAGGTGGTGGCCCTGGTCTACGCCGAGCGGCGGGGGGCCGAGGCAAGTCGTGACCTCGGCCGAAGGCTGCATCTGCGGTTCCATCCCGAACACCACACGGCGGTGCCTGACGGCCGGACCGCGGGCGAGCCGGCGACGAATGTGCGGGTGATCGCGGTGGCCTGCCTGGGGGAGATTCCCCGGCCCTTCCACGGGATTGCCCGCAGCCGCTTCCGCAGCGACTCACCGAGCATGCCGGTCTGGCTCGACTTCGACGACACGATGCGGCGGAACTTCGGGCTCACCGCCGGCGTGCCCAATATCGCGGTGCTCGATGCGGCCGGCCGCCTCCACTCGGTCCACAAGGGAGCCTTCCGTGGCGATGAACTCGAGCAGCTTGCCGCTGCGATCAACGAGGCCTGTGCACTCCCGCGAGAGCCGAGAGCCGCGGCCGTCGACGACGGCAGGCTCGATCGCTGAGCCCGCTGCGCGTGCTACCGCATCCGTTCCTTGAGCCGCCGGCTGGCGTCGGCGAGCGTCTTTCGCTCCTGGGAAGTGAGCGACGACTCCCCGGAGCGGCTGATCTTTTCGAGGATCCGGTCGACGTCGGCCTTGAGCTTCTCGTATTCCGCGTCGTCGGTCCGGTCTCGGTCGTCCTGTCCCCGAAAGAGCCGCACATCGGGCCGGCGGCGAAACCATCCCCCGGCGGCCTCGCCGATGCGACGGGTGAGGTTCTCGAGCTGGCCGCCCTGCCATGCGTAGAGCAGGCCGAAGAGGGCGCCTCCGATGTGGGCCACATGGGCCACCCGCCCGCCGCCACCGGCGGCGCCCTGCAGGTCGGAGAAGAAATAGAGCAAACCGAAGGCCCAGGCGGGCACCGGCAGAATCCCGTAGATCAACACGGTCTGTCGGGGAAAATACCAGATGAACATCGCGATCACCGCGGCCACCCCGCCGCTGGCACCCACCAGCGTCGCCCGCATGCCCTCGATCCGCAGGCTGGCCAGCCAGGCCAGGCCCGCAATCACGATTGCGATCAGGTAAAACCGCACAAACCGCTCCCTGCCCAGCACCGCCTCGACCTCCCTGCCGAAGAAGAACAGGGCCAGCATGTTGACGAAGACATGCATCGGGCTGGTGGGGTCGTGCACGAAGCCGTAGGTCACCAGCTGCCACAGATCCCAGGGACGCTCGAAGAGGTTGCCCTTGAGCGCCAGGAATGCGGTGATCGGGATTTCTCCGGCGGCCACCAGATTGGCCACCCAGAGGCCGATGTTGACGATGATGATCGTCATCACCGCCGTCCACTCCGGGGCGAAGGAGGGCGTGTAGCGTTCGCGGTAGTAGCCCCGATCCTGAAATCCCATCTCTGGCGGCCCGTGAGCCTGCGGTCTCCTCGGCCGCGGCCTGCCCGCCGAACGGGTGTGCGACGCCGCGAATTCGTATCGTAGGCCGGGTGATGGTGCCGCGGCAACCGCCGTGTCCCGGCGACGCGGGGGGGCCGTCGGACGCCCCTGCCGCCGCCGCGGGAGGTCTGGTACAACCGGGCCCATCGGCAGGCATTCAGGCCGCGATGGCGGCATACCGAGTCGTGGCATATCGAGGGTGGACAAGGTCATGGGGCTCAACGGATCGTTGAATCGCAAATTGCGGATGGGCATCGTGGGAGGCGGTCCGGGGTCATTCATCGGCCGGGTGCATGTCACCGCCGCGGTGCTCGACAATCGGGCGGAACTCGTCGCCGGGGCTTTTTCGAGCAGCCCGGAGCGTTCGCGGCAGGCCGCCGCCGACTACTTCGTCGATCCCTCGCGGGCCTACGGCTCCTACGAGGAGATGTTTGCCGCGGAAAAGGCCCGGCCCGAGGGCGACCGGATCGACTTCGTTTCGGTCACCACGCCCAACCACATGCACTTCCCCGTGGCCAAGGCGGCGGTCGAGGCCGGCTTTCACGTGGTCTGTGACAAGCCGCTGACGCTCACGCTCGCCGAGGCCGAAGAGCTTGCGGCAGCCGCCGAAGGGTCAGCCGGGGTGTTCGCCGTGACCCACAACTACACCGGCTACCCGCTGGTGCGGCAGGCCCGGGCGATGGCCCTGGCGGGTGAACTCGGCGATGTCCAGGCGGTCCGGGCCGCATACATCCAGGGCTGGCTGCGGACCCGTCTGGAGACCGAGGGCCAGAAGCAGGCCTCGTGGCGAACCGATCCGGCCAAGAGCGGCGCCGCGGGTGCCTTCGGCGACATCGGCACCCATGCCTACAACCTCGGCCGCTTCATGACCGGCCTGCTGCCGGAGTCGATCTCGGCGAACCTGCGGATCTTCGAGCCCCCGCGGCCGCTCGACGACTACGGCCATGCGGTGATCCGTTATGCCGGCGGGGGCCTGGGCACGGTGACCGCCTCCCAGATCAGCCACGGCCGGGAGAACGACCTGCGGATCGAGATCGACGGCACCAAGGCCAGCCTGGAGTGGCACCAGGAAAACCCGAACCAGCTCTTCGTCCGCCGCAACGGCGAGCCGCACAAAATCTACACCCGCGACCCCAATGCCGGTTTTTTGAGCGACCTCGAGCGGGCCAGTTGCCGGCTGCCCGCCGGCCACCCCGAGGCGTTCTTCGAGGCGTTCGCCAATGTCTACGTGGCCGCATTCGACGCGATGGTCGCCGCGATCGCCGGGGAACCCTTCGAGCGGGTCGACACGCTCTATCCCAACATCCGCGACGGGGTGGAAGGGATGTTCTTCATCGAGCAGGCGGTGGCCTCGAGCAGGGCCGACGGGGCCTGGCTGCCGCTGGCCCACCCGCTTGCCCGTCGGTAGCCCGAGGGAGGCCCGCCCCGATGCCGTCCCGCAACGTCGCCACGATCGTTTTCGACATCGAGAGCGTTGCCGACGGTGAATTGATCCAGCGGCTGCGGTATCCCGGCGAGCAGCTCTCGCCAGTCGAGGCGATCCGAAAATACAAGGACGAGCTGCTCGCCGAGCACGGCCGGGATTTCATCCCCCACACCTTCCAGCTGCCGATCTCGCTGGTGGTGGCCACCATCGGCCCGGACGAGCGGCTGGTGAACCTCTCGGCCCTCGACGAAGAGCAGTCGCGGCCCCATGAGATCGTGAGCCAGTTCTGGAAGGGCTGGGAACGGTATGGCAGGCCACGGCTGGTGAGCTTCAACGGCCGCGGCTTCGACCTGCCGCTCTTGGAGCTGGCCTGCTACCGCTATGGAATCCCGATCCCGGAATGGTTTGCCGAGAGCCGGCGAAGTTTCGAGCAGCCACGCAACCGCTTCAACACCCTCGCCCACCTCGACCTCCACGAGTGGTTGACCAACAGCGGGGCGGTGCGGTTCGCCGGGGGGCTTTCGCTGGCGGCCACGCTGATCGGCAAGCCGGGCAAGCAGGCGGTGGCCGGCCACATGGTGCAGGATCTCTGGGACGCCGGCCGACGGCAGGAGATCCACGACTACTGCCGCAGCGACGTGCTCGACACCTACTTCGTCTATCTCAGGAGCCGGGTGCTCGCCGGCGTGATCAGCCTCGAGGAGGAACAGGCGATCATCGACGACGCCAAGGCCTGGATCGAGGCCCATACCGCCGACTCGCCCGGGCTGGTGAACTACCTCGAGGCCTGGGGCGACTGGCAGAGCCCGTGGGGTGGGCCGTAGGCCGGTTTTTGCGGAATTGGCCTACGGTGTGTGGTATGATCCTGCCCGCTCCGGTGCAGGCGGCCCGGGCTGTTTCCGCCTGCGTCTGCCTCATCCAACCGGAGCCTTTTCATGTCTGAATCCAAGCGATGCATCGGCATCCTCACCAGTGGCGGAGACTGCCCGGGTCTCAACGCCGTGATCCGCGGCGTCGTGAAGACGGCAGTCCGTCTGGACTACGAATGCGTGGGTTTCCTGCGCGGCTACGAGGGGCTCATCGATCCGGTTAGCTACAAGCCGCTGAGCCGCAAGAACACCGCTGGCATCCTTACTCAGGGCGGGACCATCCTCGGCTCGACCAACAAGGGCCGATTCTCAGCCACGGTGGGTGAGGATCAGCGGTTGCAGATCGACCCGGCACTGCTCGAACAGGTGGCGACGACTGTGCGGCAGCTCGATCTCTGCGGGCTGGTTTGCGTGGGCGGCGACGGCTCATTGGCGATCGCCCAGCAGTTTCTCGAATACGGCATCCCGGTCGTGGGGGTGCCCAAAACGATTGACAACGACCTGGGAGCGACAGCCTTCACATTCGGATTCGACTCAGCCGTGGCGAGTGCAACTGATGCCCTCGATCGGCTCCACACGACGGCTGCCAGCCACCAGCGGGTGATGGTACTCGAAGTGATGGGTCGTCACGCGGGCTGGATCGCACTGCACGCCGGCATCGCCGGCGGGGCCGACGTGATTCTCCTGCCCGAGATCGAATGGAATTTTGAAAACGTCTGTCGCAAGGTGCTTCGCCGTGATGCCGCCGGCAAAAACTTCACGATCATCGTCGTTGCCGAAGGCGCCTCACTTCCCGAGGGGGGTGTCGTCTCAGCGGGCACCAACGGCCAGATGCAGCAGGTGCGGCTGGGGGGAATCGGTGAACTGGTTGCCGATGAGGTGGGACGTCGCCTGCATCGCGAGGTCCGCACCGTCGTGCTTGGCCATCTGCAACGCGGCGGCAATCCCACGACCTTCGACCGCGTCCTTGCCACGCAGTTCGGTGCCCACGCGGTGGGGCTGATCCATCACCGCCGTTTTGGCGAGATGGTCTGCTATCGGCCGCCCCATATCGAGAGCGTGCCGATTGCCGAGGCGATCGGCAGCCTTTCGCGGGTGGATGCCGAGGGTTCCGCCGTGAAGGCGGCCCGGGCCCTGGGGATCAGCTTCGGGGATTGCGCCGATCTGGTGAGCCCCTTCTCGCAGCCTGCGGATTCGCTCCCCACAGCGGCAACGAACTGAGTTGTGCTCGAAAGGCTGCCGTTGGCCCGAAAGCGAGCCGCTGTGGTCTTTGGTGCGGCCGGCTTTTTCACCGCCTGCTACGGGCTTTCGGGGTTGTCGGCGTCGTCGGCGTCGTCGGGGCTCGACTCGTTTTCATCATCAGTCGCGTCGCCGGGCGGTTCGCCCGGGCTCTCACCCAGGCCCGGAAAGGGCTCGATCTCGGGCTGGGCGTCGGGATCGGGCAGCGAGAGCGCCGCGGCCACCGCGCGGGCGGCGAGGTCAGCCTGCTTCGTGAGCCGGCCGGTCGGTGCTCGCAGGGCCACCGTGTAGAGCCGGCCGCCCACCAGCACCCCATAGCTCACCTCATCGACCGGCTTGGTGAGCCCGGCCACCTTGTCGGTCGCCGGTGCCGACCAGGTCACAGCGAAGCGTTCGCCCAGCCGCACTCCGGCAGGCGGCTTGCGGAGGGTGCTCTTGCCATCGCGAGTGAACCGCTCCGCAAGCCAGGCTGCAATCGCCTCCACCAGGGCCGGCTGATTGTCGGCGGTCACCTCCTGCACGTCACCCGGTAGATCGGTATCGAGAACCGTGATCGAGGGAAACGGCTCGCGCGGATCGCGCCGGTAGCGGACGAGGTAGCTGCTCGATCGCGGGGCCCGCGACCAGCCCTCGGGTGCCGCCGAGCGGACGCCGTCGGGCCCGATCGGGATCGCCGTGATCGGATCGACTGCCGGCAGCTTCTCTGCAGCAGCCTGGGGCGTCGCCTGCGGCTTGGCCGCTGCCGACTTCTCCACGGCGGGGGCCGGTGGCTCCTCCCCCGAGCACCCCGCCAGGGCAACCACCACCAGCAGCACCAGCAGCATCGCAGGTTGTCCTGCCGGGAGCCCCGGTGCTGCTCTCGATGCACTCCTCAGAAGACTCACGAAGGGATGAGTCGAAGCAACAAAGAATCGCATGAAGAATTCCTCCCCGGGCCCACACGGCCCGCTGGAAAGCCCTTGATTCGACTACTCGGTGATCGGCTCCTTGACGAGCTGCACGATATGCGGATTCCGCTGCGTCTCGGAAAGATCCTTGGCCTTCTTTTCGGCCGCCCGCTTGTCGGCGTATTCGAAGATCAGCAGCCGCTTCATCGACTGGTTGAATACCCCCCAGTAGGCCTTCATCCGCGTCTCCTTGGCGACCTTCTTCTTCGTGGTTCGCTTGGCGGCTGTCTTCTTGGCGGCGACCTTTTTGTCCGGCTTCTCGCCGGCGGCTTTTTTCGCCGTCTTCGCGGCCTTTTTGGTCGCCTTCTTGGCGGCCTTTTTGGTTGCCTTCTTGACTGCCTTCTTCGTGCCGCGGGCCTCGGCGGCTTCTACCTGGGCCCTGAGTTCTTTGCGGTTGACCGTTTTGCGTGCCATGGGCGGAGGTCGGTTCCTGCTGGGGACTGCAGCCTTCGCTGCGGTGTTGCGGAAAAGCCGACAGTATAACGGCCTCTCGAGCCCAGGGCAGCGGCACCGCCATATACTGCAGGAAAGCACCACAAAGCCCCTTCGGCTCCGGAAGCAAAAGCCCGTCAACCGACAGGTCCTGCGATGCCCACGACGACCCCCGAACCCGCCCTCGCCGCGGCCCTCGGCGACTACCGCTCGCTCGACGACGCCCGGCTCTCGGAGCGGATTGAGGCGGTGCGGGAGCGAATGGGCCGGCGGCTGGTGATCCTCGGCCATCACTACCAGCAGGACGGCGTCATCGCCCATGCCGACCTGCGGGGCGACAGCTACCAGCTTTCCAGGTCGGCCGCCGAGCGGGAAGACTGCGAGGCGATCGTGTTTTGCGGTGTGCACTTCATGGCCGAGACGGCCGACATTCTCGCCAACCGTCCCGAACAGGTGGCCGCCCGCGGGGGGCGGCGGGTGAAGGTCGTGCTGCCCGACATGGCCGCCGGCTGCTCGATGGCCGACATGGCCGCCATCCGGCAGGTCGAGGAGGCCTGGGCCGACATGGGCGAGGTGATCGATACCGATGAAATCACCCCGGTCACCTACATCAACTCCGCAGCAAGTCTGAAGGCCTTCTGCGGACGCCACGGCGGAATCGTCTGCACATCGAGCAATGCCCGGGCAGTGCTCGAATGGGCCTTCGCCCGTCGACGCCGGGTGCTCTTTTTTCCCGACCAGCATCTCGGCCGCAACACCGCCCGGGCGATGGGCATTCCGCTGGAAGCGATGTGTGTCTGGAACCCCCATGCCGCGGCTGCCGGCGGTGAGCCGGGGGGCGTTTCGGCAAAGCAGCTCGAGGCGAGCCGGGTGATCCTCTGGCAGGGCCACTGCAGCGTGCACGCGATGTTCCGTCCGGAGCATGTCGATGCGGTGCGAGAAGCGGTGCCGGGGGTGCGGGTGCTCGTGCATCCGGAGTGTTCGCTGGAGGTGGTCGAGAAGTCCGATCTGGCCGGCTCGACGAGCTTCATCATCCGGCAGGTGGAGGCGGCTAAGCCCGGCACGAAGTGGGCCATCGGCACCGAGCTGCACCTGGTCAAACGGCTGGAGGCGGAGCATCCCGAGCAGGAGATCCGCTTCCTCTCACCGGTGATCTGCATGTGCGCCACGATGTACAGGATCGACCTGGCCCACCTCTGCTGGAGCCTCGAGCATCTCGAGGCGGGCAGGCCGGTGAACCTGATCGAGGTCGATCCCGAGACCGCCCGCTTCGCCACGACGGCGCTGGCGCGGATGCTCACGGTGAGCTGACGGCGGCCCGCCGCCTTGCGGCACAAACTCCGGCACAAACTCCTGACACAAACTCCATGAAAGGGACGCATGCCCGCCCGCCCTGCCGCTCCCGCCCTGCCGGTCCTGCTGCTCGCGGCACTTCTCGCCGGCCTGGGCACCCTCGCCTCCTCCGCCGAGCCGCCGCCCAATGTGCTTTTGATCGTGTCGGACGACCTCAACACGCTGCTGGGCTGCTACGGTGATCCGCTGGCGAAGACACCCCACATCGACCGGCTGGCGGCACGCAGCGTGCGGTTCGAGCGGGCCTACTGCAGCTTTCCTTTGTGCGGCCCGAGCCGCAACTCCTTCCTCACAGGCCTCTATCCCAACGCCACCGGCATCCTGGCCAACTCCCAGATCTTCAGGCAGACAATTCCCGGGCAGCCGAGCATGCCGCAGGCCTTTCGGCGGGCGGGCTATTTCGCCGGGCGGATCGGCAAGCTCTTCCACTACAACGTGCCGTTCTCGGTGGGCACCGACGGCCACGACGATCCGGCCAGTTGGGAACTCGAGCTCAATCCTGTCGGCGTCGATCGCCTCGAGGAGGAGCCGGAGATCTTCTCGCTGAAAAAGTGGCAGTTCGGGGGCACGCTCAGCTGGTATGCCTCGCCCAAGCCCGACCGCTTCCACACCGACGGCATGATCGCCGAGGAGGCGGCCTGGGTGCTCCAGCGGTGTGCCCGTCGGCCGCAGCGGCCCTTTTTTCTGGCGGTCGGCTTCTTCCGGCCCCACACGCCCTACGTGGCGCCGCGGGATCCCTACTTCGCCTGGCACCCCGAGGATCGCATGCCGGTGGTGACCGGCATCGAGGCCGACCGGGCCGACCTGCCGCCAGCGGCGATCGCCAGCGGCAGGCCCGAGCAGGATGCGATGAGCGATGAGCTGCGGCGGCAGTGCCGGCAGGCCTACGCGGCGAGCATTTCGTTCATGGATGCCCAGGTGGGCCGCCTGCTCGAGGCGCTCGAGCAGCAAGGCCTCGCGGAGAACACGATCGTGGTCTTCACCAGCGACCACGGCTACCACATGGGCGAGCATGGTCTCTGGCAGAAGATGAGTCTCTTTGAGGAAAGCGCCAGGGTGCCGCTGTTGATCGCGGTACCGGGCGTTTCACGGGACGGTGGCGTGGTGGCCGAGCCGGTCTCGCAGGTCGACCTGTTCCCCACGCTCGCCGAACTGTGCGGCGTGAAAGCTCCGGGCAACCTCCAGGGCCAGAGCCTCGTGGCGATGCTTCGTGATCCGCAGGCGGCCGGTCGGGGCTGGGCGATCACGCAGGTGATGCGGCGACGACGCAATCCGCGGGAAGCGGGAAATGAGAAGCCGAAAACGCAGCAGTATTTCGGCTACTCGATCCGCACGCCCCGCTGGCGGTACACCGAGTGGGACGAGGGCCGCGAGGGTCGAGAACTCTACGACCACCGGGCCGATCCTCGCGAGCTGACCAACCTCGCCGCGGAGCCTGCCCATGCCGCCGAGGTGGAGCGGCTCCAAGGCCTCCTCCGCGAGGCGGTGGCCTCCACGCTGCCGCCTGATGGGAAGACCCCGCCGGTCCGGCCCGGTCTGTCCTGGAACATGAGTCTTCCCTCACGATGAGCTTCAGCGGGATGCAGCAGCGGCGTTTCCTGGCCGGGTCGGTGGCGGTGTGTCTGGCGGCTGCGTGGGGCATGACCGGCCCGCGCGAGGCGGCGGCCGAGACCGGTCGGCCTCCCACGATCGTGCTGATCTTCGCGGACGACCTCGGCTGGAAGGATGTCTCCTACCAGGGCAGCCGGCGGTGCCAGACGCCGGTGCTCGATCGGCTCGCCGCCGAGGGCATGGTCTTCACCGATGCCTACGCCACCGCCGGCAACTGCGCCCCCAGCCGGGCCTGCCTGCTCTCTGGCGGCTACACGCCTCGACACGGGGTCTATGCCGTGGGCCGTACCGACCGCGGCCCCAAAAAGAGTCAGAGGCTCGAGCCGGTCCCCAACCGCGACGGGCTCGCCGAGGAGGTGGTGACGCTTGCCGAGGCCCTGCGGGCGGGCGGCTACGCCACCGGTCACTTCGGCAAGTGGCACCTCGCGGGAAAGGAGGGCAGCCTGCCGACCCGGCAGGGCTTCGATGAATCCTTCAATTCCTTCGGCGATGGCGAACTCCCCGAGGGCCTGCAGACCAACCGCCCGGGTCCCCCGGAGGATCCCAAGGGGGTCTTCGCGCTGACCCGGGCCGCCTGCGACTTCCTCGAGCGGCACCGCGATCAGCCGAGCTTCTGCTACCTCGCCCATCACGCGATCCACACCCCGCTGCAGGCGAGACCGGAATCCCGCGCGGCGGCGAACGTCGCCGGCGGCGGAGGGATGTATGCCGCCTGCACCCGCGACCTCGACGACAGCGTGGGGCTGCTGCTGGAGCGGCTCGATGCCTTGGGGCTTGCCGAAAACACCCTCCTGGTGTTCACCAGCGACAACGGTGCCACCCAGGCCTCGCCGCAAGAGCCGCTCCGGGGAAGCAAGGGCGGCTACTACGAGGGCGGCATCCGCGAGCCGCTGATCGTGCGATGGCCGGGCGTGGTCGCCCCTGGCAGCCGCTCGAGCGTGCCGGTGACCAACCTCGATCTCTATCCGACCTTCCTCGCGGCGGCGGGCCTCGCGCCGCCGGAGGGTGCACTGCTCGATGGCGAAAGTCTGCTGCCGCTGTTGCGGCAGCAGGGAGCGTTGGCCCGCGAGGCGATCTTCTGGCATTTTCCCGGCTATCTCGACAGGCCGGTGATTCGGGGGCGGCCCCGCGATGTTCGCGACGGCTTCCGCACGCGGCCGGTGAGCGTGATCCGCAAGGGCGACTGGAAGCTGCATCTTTTCCACGAGGAATGGCTGCTCGACGGTGGCCGCATGGGGCTGCCGGACAACGCCGCGGTCGAGCTGTACAACCTCGCCCGCGACATCGGCGAGCGAGAGGATCTTGCCGCCGCCGAGCCGGCCCGCCGCGAGGCCCTGCTCGGCGACCTGCTTGCCTGGATCGATTCGGTGTCCGCGGCGATGCCCACGCCACGCACTCGTGTTTCAAATTAGAAATTCGTCTTAGAAATTCGTCAGTGGCTGGCCGAGATCGATCGGTGGGCTTGTCCGACGGCCGAGAATGCGGCTCGCCTCCGGCAGCCGTGCGAGCGATTCGGGAACCGTGTGGGGCCAGCCGGCCTGCTTTCGGCGGCCGTGTCGGCTCAGCCGGCTGCCTCGAGGGCCGTTCGTGCCGCGAGCAGCTTCCGGTAGCGGTCGAAGAGACCTGCCAGGGTCGACGCGGATTGCGGACGCGGATCGAAGCGACGGGCCGTCCCGCCGGCATGCCGGGCCAGGAAAGCCGACCAGGGCTCGTCGCCGCCGGAGAGCCGCTCGCCGAGGTAGTTCGCCAGGAGCACCGCGCCGAAGGCCGAGCCCTCGGCCGCCGCATCGGGAATCGTGACGGGCGTGGCGAAGGCATCGGCGATCACCCCGCCGAGCTCGGGCGTCTTCACCAGACCGCCGGAGAGCACGATCTCGCTGCGGGGAAAGCCCTGGCGATCGAGTTCCTCGCAGCCGAGCCGGAGATTGAAGGCCGTCGCCAGGAGCATCGCCCGGGCGGCGTTGCCAGGGGTCGCGTTGTCGGGATTGAGGCCCACAAGCAGCGCCGTCCCGCCACGGGAGACGCCCAGGCCCGGCTCGTCGTCCATGAAGGGCAGGGCGAGCAGTCCACCGCAATCGTCGGGAGCCGCAAGCAGCTGCGGCATCACCGCAGCGAAGGCATCACCCTCGCCGCCGACCAATCGCACGACGGCATTCATCGCGGTGGTGCCGTTGCGGAGCCAGACCATGTTGATCGGCCGGCCGTCGGCGGCGCAGAAGTGATCGATCGCTCGCGAGACGCCCCGGAAGGGACGGTCGCCCACGGCGTTGGCCACCACGCTCGTGCCGAAGCTCATCGCCACCATGCCCGGCTCGGCGATCAGTGAGCCGGCCAGGGCCGCCGGCTGATCCCCCTCGGCCGCCGCCAGCGGGATGCCCTCGGCAAGCCCCAGCAGGGCCGCTCCGCGGGCATCGAGCCGACCGGCGTCCTCGCCGCAACGGCGGACCTGCGGCAGGAGCCCGGCGAGCGGGGGCAGCCCGGCGTGCGGGGCGGCCTCGGCGGCGAGCGTGTCGAAGATCTCGAGCCGGCCTCGGTCGTAGTCGAGCGTGGCCTGATCGATCGGGAACATGCCCGAGGCGTCGCCGATGCCGAGGTTCCACTCGCCGGTGAGCCGATGGGCCAGCCAGCCGCCGGGCGTGGTGAGGTGGACCGTGCGGGCGGCAAGATCGGGCCGAGTGCGGATCGTCCACAGCCAGCGGGCGACGGTCATTCGCTTGGGGCATTTCACGCCCAGCCGTTCGGTCAGTTCGTGGCCCTCGGCTTCGTTGCGGGCATCGCACCACAGCCGCACCGCGGCGAGCGGTTCTCCGGCGGCGTCGCAGAGCACCTCGCCATGCATCTGCCCCGAGATGCCGATCGCGAGCACCTCCGGCTCGATGCCCGCCTCGGAAAGCAGCCGGTGCATCTGCCCGGCGGCGTCTGCGACGGCCCGCTCCCAGTCGGCCGGCCGCTGCTCGTAGCATTCCGCGGCCAGGCCGGGAACCATTTCATACGAGCCTTCGCCGGTGGCCAAAATTTCCAGCGACTCATCGGCAAAAATCACCGAAACGCCCTGCGTGCCCAGGTCGAGGCCGAGATACCCGCGTCGCTCCATGTGGTTGCTCCCTTCAGTGGCGTCCAGGCGGTACCATACCCGCGGAGAAGTCTGACCGGCGGCCCGGGTGGCGTACAAGCGGCGCTCGGGGGTCCCGCCCCAAGGGCTCCACGAGAGATGGGCCGGCTTCCCGGTCGGCGGGATCGCAATCCGCGTCAGACCGTGACACCGGCCGCCCGCGCAGCGAGGGTCCGATGCGAGCAGTTGAATTCGTTTGCCTGTCGGCCTCGGTGATGGCCGCGGCGGGGATCGGGATCTCCCGGGCGGTGGCCGCCGAGCCGCCAGCCAGCCTGTCGGAGGCGGTGGCGATTGCCGCCCGGCTGGCGAAGACGGAGGGCAGCCCCGCGGCACCCGCGGCACAAGCCGATCGGCTCTCGCTGATCGAGCCGGAGATGCTCCTGCCCTGCCTGGCTGCCTTTGCCGAGACCACGCCGGGGGGTGCCAACTGGCTGGCCCACGGCCTTGACCGGGCGGTGGAACGGATGGCCGGCCGGCTGCCTCTGGATGCGGTGGCCGGATTCGTGATCGACGACACCCGGCCCGCGGCTGGCCGTGTGCTGGCCTCTGAGTGGCTCGAAAAGGCCGATCCGCCGCGGGCCGCCGCGGCGGTCGCCGGGATGATCGACGACCCGGCGTTGCCGCTGCGATACAAGGCGATCGATGCGCGGCTCACCGCCGCGGCTGCCGCGGGGCCCGAGGCGGAACTGGCAGCCTGTCGCGGGCTACTCGGCTCCGCCCGGGACGTGGAGCAGGTGGAGCGGATCGCCGCGAGGCTTGAGCAAGCAGGGGAGGCGGTCGACGTGGCCGAGGTGCTCGGCTTCCTGCGACGATGGCGGCTGAGCGAGCCTTTTGACAACCGCGGCGGCGTGGGCTTCGCAAAGGTCTACCCGCCCGAGGCCGCAGCCACCCCCGACACCGACTCCTGGAGGGAGGTGGCCGCCGAGGGGCCGCACGGCGAGGTCGACCTCAACGGGGCGATCGGAACGAAGAAGGGTGTGCTCGCCTATGCCGCCGCCGAGGTCGACATGCCCCGCGGCCGTACCGCCGAGGTCCGCATCGGAAGTCCCTGCGCCGTGGCGGTGTGGGTCAACGGCGAGCCGGTGATGGCCCACGAGATCTACCATGCCTCCGAGGCGATCGATCAATACGTGGCCGAGGCGGAGTTTCGGGCGGGCACCAACCTCGTGCTCGTCAAGTGCTGCCAGAACGAACAGACCGAGCCGTGGGCCGGGGAGTGGAAATTCCAGCTTCGCATCTGCGACCCGCTTGGCACGCCGCTGGGGGTCCAGCCATGAAGTGTCCGCCTCGTCTGTCTGTCTGGCTGCTTGCGGCAGCCACAGTCGTGGTCGGTATCGCGTCCGCCGCCGACTGGCCCGCCTTTCGCGGGGCCGACGGGCTGGGCGTCGCTCCCGGTGAGACGATCCGTACCGCCTGGAGCGAGAGCGAGGGGATCGCCTGGCGAGCCGACCTCCCCGGCCGCAGCGTGGCCAGCCCGATCGTGGTTGGCGATTTGGTGGTGACGACCGCCTCGAGCGGCCCGCGGCAGGACCGGCTGCACGTGGTGGCCTACGACCGCGAGACCGGCCGACCGCGGTGGCAGCGTCGCTTTACCGCCACCGGCCGGACGCTGACCCACCCTACGAGTGCCGTCGCCTCCTGCACGCCGGCGAGCGACGCGGCGCGGATCGTGGCCCTCTTTTCATCCTGCGACCTGTTCGCACTCGATCTCGACGGCCGATTGGTGTGGCAGCGAAATTTGGCCGTTGAGCATCCGCGGGCGGGCAATGACGTTGGCATGGGCTCGAGCCCGCGGATCATCCAGACGCCCGCGGGCGGTGTGGTGGTCGTGCAGATCGACTGTCAGGGTGACGCCTTCGCGGCGGGGATCGACCTGGCGGACGGCGAAGACCGCTGGCTGGTGGAGCGACGGAAAATCGCCAGCTGGGCCACGCCGCTGGAGTTGGCCTGCCCCGGCGGGCCTGGCGTGCTCCTGCAAAACCCCGAGGGCCTCGAACTTCGCGAGGCGGCCACCGGGAAGCTTGCCTGGAGCTGGGAGGGCGACTGCAGTGGCATCCCGATGACGACCGCCTCGGGGGAGCTGGTCTGCATTCCCTCCGACGGGCTCACCGCGGTGGTTCCCGGCGGGCCCGGCCGGCCGGCCTGGCGGCAGCCGAAGCTCTCCTGCGGGATTGCCAGTCCTCTGGCCTTCGGTGGGAGCCTGGCCACGATCAATCGTGGGGGTGTGCTCGTGCTGGCCGATGCGGCCAGCGGCAAGGTCCGCAAGCAGCTGCGACTGGCTGGCTCCTTTTGGGCAAGCCCGATTCTCGTCGGCGAACTGCTCGTGGCGGTCAACAAGGAGGGCACGGCCTTCCTGGTGAGGGTGGGCGAGGAGCCGATGATCGTCGCACAAAACACGCTTCCCGGCAGCTTCACCGCCACCCCGGCGGTGGCCGACGGCAGCCTGTTTCTGCAGTCGGAATCGACCCTCTGGAAAACCCTCCCACCCCCCCAAAAAAACGGGGACGGGAGCGAATAAACCGCGGCCGCAAATTTTTTTGTGACGATTCGCGGGGTCGTGGCGTCATCTTGTTGAACGCGGCCTGCACGAGGCTGCGGAGCGTCAATCGCTGCAGATGCAGCCCCGCACTGCGGTATTCACCCAGCCCCGCCTTTTTTCACTGTCGAGGAGCGTGTCATGCGAATCAAGTCCTTCCTTTCTGTCGTGCCGTGCCTCTGCGGGCTTGCGGTTTTTCTGGCCCCGGCCTTTCCCCTGCGTGCCGACGAGGGCGATTCCTCCGAGCCGGTCGAATCCTCCGCGAGTGAATCGAGTTCGGAGGAGACGTCGATTGAGTCAAAACTCCGCAAGCTGAAGCAGAATGGCGTGCGGATCTCGGCCTCGGCCTCGGCGTCCGGCATGGCCAACGGCCGCTCGTCGTCGAACGGAAACTCCTCCAGTTCGGGCAACGGTCCGCAGAACCTCAACAACAGAAACAACTCCAACTCCGCCTCGATGGCCCGCAGCGAGGTCGCGATCTCGATCAACACCGGTGAGTCCGACGAGCTGCCCCTCGACAAGAGCGAGCGGCCCTACATCCCCGGTGGGCCGGGCGAAAGCCCCGTGGACGATGCCGCGGTCACGACCCGTTTGATCGGCGGCAGGCGGATCACCAGCGTGGAGCGGGAACAGGAATCGATCCGGATCACCGACAGCCCCACGCGGATCGTCGTCCATCGCATCGACCGCTCGGTCGAGCCGCCGACATCCGAGTTTGTGGCGGCAGCGAGCCCCCAAGCGCTCGCCGGCAAGGATCCGGTCGCCTACGACCTCTACCGCCGCTACGTGCTCGAGCGGGCCGGTAACGGCAAGTCTGCAACCGCAGGCATGCAGCGGTCCGTTGGCGGCCAGGCCGGTGCCGCTGGTGGCGGGCTGGGTGGCGGTGGCGGCCTGGGTGGCGGTGGAGCCGGAGGTCTGCTCGAGCGGATGCGGGCTGCCGCCGGCGGTGACATGGAGCGGATGCTCAATGAGGCCTTCCCCGACAATCAATGACAAGAGCGGCAGGGTGCAGGCCCACGCCCCCGATGTCCGGAGCGAGGAGGCGATTCTCGCCCGGGCTGTCGGGGGTGACCGCGAGGCCTTTGCCGAGCTGGTGGGGATGCACGAACGGGCCGTGCGAGCGTTTCTCTCACGGCTGCTTGGTGACGTGCATGCCGCCGACGACGTGGCCCAGGAGGTGTTCATCGACTGCTACCGCCGGCTGGCAAGCTACCGCGGCGAGGGCAGCTTTCGCGGCTGGCTCTTCGCCGCGGCACGCAATCGGGCGGTCTCGCTGCTGCGATTGCTTGCCCGGCGACGGACCCATGCGGTCGCCGACCTCGAGGCGACACTCGCCGAAGTCAGGGCCGGCCGGGCCGCCGAGGCGGATCTGCTCGCCGAGGAAGGGCTGCAGGCGCAGCTTGCCGCCTGCCTGGCTGAACTGCCCGAGAAGTCCCGTCAGCTTGTCGAGGAACACTACACCCTCGGCCGTTCAGCCGAATCGATCGCCCGCTCGCTTGATCGCAGTGGCAGTGCCGTGCGGATGGCGCTGCTGCGAATTCGCACCGCATTGGGAACATGTATCCGCCGCAGGCTCACGGCAACCGGAGAACAGCCATGCACGACATGACCGACCAGCTCGTCAACGACGCCTGGACCCGCCGCCTCGAGGGCTCACCCCTCGGTGAAGCCGATCGCACGCTCCTGGCCGACGCCCTCTCGCGGGATGCAAAGCTTTCGCCGCGGCTGCTCGAAGACGAGGCGATCGATCGGGCCTTGCGGGTCACCTGTCCGGCCGACACCGGCAGCTTCGTGGCCTCGGTCATCGCGAGGGTCGAGAGCCTCGACACCCTGACCGAGGCACGGCATCTCAGCGGCGAACGCGATCCCGGAGCTGACCGCGAGGGCAGTGTGGGGGTCCGCGTTTCGCCACGCGCGGCCCGGGGACGCCTCGGTCGCGGCGGCCGCTCGGCGAAAGCTCGCGGTGGCTGGCCGAGGGTCGGTATTCTCGCGCCGCTTGCTGCTGCCGCGGCGGCCGTGGCCATCACGGTCTTCTTGCAGCTGCGGGAAGAACCCCCAGCCGCGGTTGCCCCCGCCAGGCCACGGGATGTCGCCGAGGCTCCACCGAGGCAGGATTCGCCCGTGAACGAGGCTCCCCGCGAGCGAACTTTGCCGGAAAACATCCCCCCTGAGCCCCGGCCCACCCTCGGGCCGGATCGCGTGGCCGATGCGGACGGCGATGCGGCCATGCCGCCTGAGGCTGACGACGTGCAGCAGCCCGTACGGCCGGGCAGGCTGGCAGTGAAGCCTGCCGAGCCACCCGCTGACAGATTCGCCGATGCGGCCCCGGCCGTGAACGGCCCTCCCCTCGAGACGGTCACCTCGGCGGTCTGGAAGGCGGGCGGTCCGGGCGAGGGCGGACGGCTGCCGGAGGGTGACCACGAACTCGCCGAGGGCACTGCCCGCGTGACCGCCCTGCCGGGCCTCGAGATCGACCTCGAGGGCCCGGCTCGAATCGAGGTTTCCGGGGAAAACCTGCTGCGGCTCGTCGAGGGCAGGATGAAGGCCGTTGCCGGGCCGACCGCCGCGGTGCGAATCATGACGCCCTCCTCGGTGATCGCCAATCTCGATGGCAGCGTGGCGGTCGATGTCGATGACGTCGGCGACACGCTCGTGGAGGTGGTCGATGGCTCGGCCGGCTTTGGCACCCTCGGCCCCGGCGAGCAGCTGCTCGAGTCGGTCACTCTCAAGGCCGGTGAGCGGCGGCGGGCCAGCGGTCGGGCCGGCCTCGAGAAGCAGCTGCGGGAGATGATCGGGCGGATGCAGATCGAGGGATTCGGCGGTGCCGCAGGAATCGACCTGCTCGAGCAGATGCAGGACATGCAGGCTCTCGGCGGGGTCGGTGGCGGCCGCAGCGTTTCGATCAGCACGAGCACGATCAACGGGAAATTCAAGGGAACGATCGCCGTCGATGGCACGACCCACGAGTTTGATTCCCGCAAGGCCTTCGACGAGGCACGCCGCCGGCTCCGCGAAGGCAAGCCACTCACCGGCGAGACCGACGACGCTGCCGAGCCCACACAGGACGCCGCCGAAAAGCCGAATGTCGGCGAATGAAACACCCGCCCGTGCGACGGAACTCCAGAAATTTTGGCAGTCGCTTCATCGTGAAACGAATAAACCGAACGATCTGTCATGCAACGTGGTGGTCTTGGAGCCTGGTTTTGACCTTGGTTTTCGCCGCTGCGACAAGCGGCGTAGCGGCGGCTGACTTGCCGATTGAACTCGAGCAGATCGACCAGCCCGGCTCGCTGCGTCGCGTTCATCTCTATTCGCTGCGAGACGAGCCGCTGGCCGACGGCGAGCGATTCGAGTTTGTCGGCCGCTCCGCCAAGCCGCAGGGAATGCTGATCTTCTGCGACCCGCCGTGGATTCACGTGACCTGCCGCGAAGGCGACAACGAAGCCGTTGGGGTGCAGCAGGCGTTTGCTGCTCGGCCGGAGCGTCTGCCCGCCGAGAGCATCGACGGCGGGATATTTCGCGCAAGCGGCGTGATCACTCGCCATCGCCCCGACCTGACGTATCACCAGCGGGAGCGGCTGGGTCTGCACCACTTCAACCTCCGCGACGCCACACTCACGCCGCTGAAAACGGCCCTCGACGACGACGCGGCCCGCGGGGTGTATGCACGCGAAACGACGAGGGCGAGGATGCGGCTGGAAGGCCGCTGCCGCCAACTGGGGCTGAACTACGTCGGCCCACACGACAAGACACCCGGCGTGTCGTGGTACAAGGGCTGTCTCGCCGTCACCGACGTCGTTACGCCCAAGCCGATCTATTCGCGTTCGCCGGTCATCTACGCCACCGCGTCGGTCGTGATCGACCCGGCCGGCGGTGAGCCGCTGCGAATCATCCTCCAGCGTCGCATTCACCAAGACCCGCCCGATTGAGGCGTGTCTTCACCCCAAACCGCTTGTGGTTCACTCACAACCTTCGGCCCGCAGAAGGGCTGGAATCCTGAGATATCCGTAACGTTTATACGTACTGGCCATCCGAACGATCCGCCTCACGAGCCGGGGCTCGTCGTCGGCAACGCACGCCTTCAGACGTTAGGTGTTCCTGGCCTGCCCCGGTGCCGGGCTGAAAAGTTTCCCGATGCGGCCTCACGGAACTTCCCAATGATTTGGTCCGCCGTAAACTTTTCTTCTCGTGGCATCTATCGCCCTTTTTTGGTCGTGACCGCACTAGGACTCTCGACCGCAGCGCGTTATCGCGAGCCCATTGAATCGATGGGTTCCACCTACCGGTCTTCGCGACCCATGATTAAGTCGATTCCGGAGAAGATGCCCTTCCTTTGTCTCTTGGAGACTTCCCCAGTTCGCTTGAGCGGATCGGACTGAAGGACGATCACCGGTTGCCGACAATCACGTGCTGACCCAATTGGCCTTGCAAGGCCGGTGGAACGACCAAGCTCACTCGCCGGCGGGTTGACTTTGATGAGCGCCGCAAACTCGCGATATTGTCCCCGTTTCGATTCACCTTTTATTGTCCAACGCTGTTTGAATCTCATTAAATTTCAAAAGTACAGTGCGGTATACCGTCGCATTGGTTCAGCGCGTATAGGTTTCTTCGGAACGTCATGAAACGCATCTGTCTTTTCTAGCCTTCGGGCTTCCTTGATGTTTGCCATGAATGCTTTTGGGTGCTTCTTTTGCACGGCGGCAAAAACATCCTCGTCAGTTAACGTAGGGTTGCGTTGAAGTTCCTCACGCGCATCGTAAACGATTAGCCGTATGTTGTATGATCCCATGACATTTTTAAATTCAGTTTCTCTACGTTTGTTTTCCTCGTCAAGCCGTTCAGTTGGTGAGGCGCAAGCAAGCAACAAATAATCAGCGATGTAGAGCCATTCGACATATGCCGAGTTGGAAGCCGAAACCTTAGGCGGAGTCACACGAATAGTTTCGATTTCCTCAAGCCCAGCTTTCCAACGTTCGACATCTTCGGATTTAGGTGGTGATTCAAGAAAATGGGCACGAACGATCGACGCAACGCGGTTACGTGGCAAGTTGCTGTCGCCGTTTGACGAATAAAACACGTCGCGTGCCTTTGCCTTCCAGTCCTGCATTGCTTCATAAGTGCGTCCGAGCCATTCGAGAACGCTGTCAGATAAACGGTCGGAGGCAAGCGATTGCGTAGCATCAGTCCTGTTGTGCATCTGTTTCACCGCCCTGAGTCGTGCTGGTAGGAGAAAAAACAAGTTCTGTAAAATCTGTCTCTGTAATTATGCGAACATCAATCCCTGCGTTACGAAGTTCGCGAGCCTTACGGAGCTTGGATGATTCATTTTGCCCCGCCGCAAGTTGGCGAAGATCCTGCACGCCCGCAACGAGAAAATTGGTTTTTTCGGACACAGAGTTTTTAGGGCGTCCACCAAATAACTCGACAACACGATGTGCCTCATCCCGTCGAAACATCGTGAGAGTTCCAGTAAAAACAATATTCATATTGTGAAATGGGTGGTCAGACACGTCGTACTCGTCCGGAAGCGTGACCTCAATCGCGTCGATGTCTCGTCGTATCCCAGGTGCTGATGACGGAATCCACTCATTATCGGAGTAGATTTCTCCGATCGACACGTTGAGCGATTTAGAAAGCATCCGCGGACAGTTGATACGGTTCCTTTGCGCAGCGAGCAGCAGTAATTGGGCAGCGACGCGCGAATCACTGCCCGCGTGGTGATGATCCAACGCCAATCCGTGGATTTCCGCCAGAAAGCCTAATGAATGAGACGCCAACTCGGGCCACGCTTGGCGAGCTAAGTTGAGGCTACAGAGATAACTGAGCCGCGGAACACTTATTGATGCGGCGTGCAATGAATGCCGCAAGACACTGATGTCAAATGATGCGTTGTGCGCAACGACGAGCTGATTTTCGATGAGATGAGAAAATTCGGGCCAAAGTTCACCGATGGTAGGTGCGTCGGCCACGTCATCTTGAGTGATGCCGTGAACACGTTTGTTCCAATGGGAGAATCGCAAATCAAGAGGGCGAATAAGGTGGTAAACCGGATCGCAGGCTGTTCCATCACGAACCTGCGTGACACCGATAGCGCACGCGCTTTGCCGCGATTCATTTGCGGTTTCAAAATCGATTGCGACAAAGTTCATTGTTGTAAGCCGAGTAACTTGTATTTTTCTGGTTTCCGGCAATCCTACCTGGTATTAGGGAGTGCACCCCGCAATGTAGGAGGCAGGAAGCATGCAAGTCAACCATCGGGATGGGGTAGCAGACTATGGAACACGTCGGTCGCAGCAGGGCGCGGCCGGCGACCCCCCAAAACCTCGGCGTTTACGGAGTGACTCAAGTGGAAAAAGGCTGCTGAGGGGTTTTTCCACGGGGAGTTAGTTCGGTGGTTGACGGGGTGGGTGCGGGCGTTCTCCAGGCCGCGGTCGTGATCGACCCGGGGCGGGATGTCCCCCATTGCCAGGTCCAGACAGCCTCCAGCGACGAATCCAGGAGACGTGGGCTCGCTCGGCGCTGGGGCGAGGTGCACGGCCCG
>Ga0180436_10001192_pt1 | contig 25643 bp, 21 predicted proteins | sample SS_ome_2_FD_132434 | JGI IMG/M metagenome (GOLD analysis project Ga0180436, IMG submission 132434) | Hypersaline lake sediment archaeal communities from the Salton Sea, California, USA - SS_3_S_2 metaG | ecosystem: Environmental > Aquatic > Non-marine Saline and Alkaline > Hypersaline >... | reverse complement strand
GCGCCACGAACCATCCTCGTGCTCGACGGGTCGGGCCCGACGTGGGGCCAGATCGACGGGGTGAACAAGATCGTCATCGCCCGCGAGGTGATGGGCGACCTGCTCGACACCCTGCCCGACGATCTCGAGCTGGGGCTGATGAGCTACGGCCACCGGCGCAAGGGCGATTGCAGCGACATCGAGATGCTGATCGAGCCGGGCACCGACCGGGCGGCGATCGCAGCCGCCGTGAATGCGATCAACCCGAAGGGCAAGACGCCGCTTTCGGCCGCGGTGATCCAGGCGGCGCAGGCGCTGCGCTACACCGAGGAGGCAGCCACGGTGATCCTCGTGTCGGACGGGATCGAGACCTGCGAGCTCGACCCCTGCGCAGTCGGCCGCGAACTGGAGGAAACCGGCGTGGGCTTCACTGCACACGTGATCGGCTTCGACGTGGCCGAGCCGGAGGCGCTGGCGCAGCTGCAATGCCTCGCGGAAGAGACCGGCGGCAGCTTCCGGCCGGCCTCGAACGCGGAGGAACTGGCCGAGGCGCTGGAGGTGGTCGCCGTGGCGCCCGAGCCGGAGCCAGCCCCGGACCCCGTGCGGGTGACCTTCCGCGCCCTCGATGGCGAGGGCGGCGCGGTGATCGGCGACGGGCTGATCTGGACCATCGCCACCGAGGCCGACGGCGCGCTGATGGAAAACGGCGAGACCGGCACCCCGGCCTTCGACATCCTGCCGGGCACCGGTACCGCCGAGGTGCTGCGGGTGATCGACGAAGCCACGGCCGAGACCGCGTTCACCGTCACCGAGTCCGAGGGGGCGAGCAAGGTCGTCACCCTCGTTCTGCCCGAGTTCCGCCCGCCCGCCAGGCTCGACGCGCCGGAAAGCGCGCCCGCCGGATCGCTGGTGCCGGTGACCTGGGAGGGCCCGGGCGGCGAAAACGATTTCCTTACCTCGGCCGATGACGATATGGGTGGCAGCTTCTACCACCACTACGTCTACACCCGCGACGGCGAGGCGAACGTGGCCCAGCTGCGGATGCCGCCGGAACCGGGCGATTACGTGATCCGTTACATCCTCGACGAGGGCAACAAGGTGCTGGCGGAACGCGCGATCACCGTCACCCCGCTCGAGATCGTTCTGACCCCGCCGGACGCCGCCACCATCGGCGTCGAGGCGCCGGTGGGCTGGGTCGGCCCGGACTACGAGAACGACTACATCACCGTCTCGCGCCCCGACCAGGGCGACGAATACTACGTGAGCTACGAATACACCCGCAACGGCACCCCGCTGGCCATTCGGATGCCCGGCGAGCCGGGCGCCTACGAGCTGCGCTACGTGCTCGGCGCTTCGCGCCACGTGGCCGCGCGGATCAGCTTCGACGTGGCCGACACAGCGACCAGCGTCAGCGGCCCCGCCTCAGCCCCGGCCGGGGCGACCATCCCGGTCGAGTGGATCGGCCCGGATGCGCAGAACGACTACGTCGCCATTGCACCGGCGGGCGCCGACGACAGCGCCTATGAAAGCTACACCTACACCAAGGCGGGCAACCCGGCAGCCCTGAAACTGCCGCTCGAGCCCGGCGATTACGAGCTGCGCTACGTTCTGAACGTCGACCGGGAGGTGCTGGCCCGCGCGCCGATCTCGCTCACCGAGATCTCCGCCACGCTCGACGGCCCCGACAGCGCCCCGGCCGGGTCGCAACTGTCGATCGGCTGGGAAGGCCCGGACTACGACCGCGACTTCGTGACCGTCACCAAACCGGATGCGCGCGAAAGCGACTACCTCGGCTACGCCTACACCGGCAACGGCAATCCGGCCGAATTCCAGGCCCCGACCGAGCCGGGCACCTACGAATTGCGCTACGTCGCCAACGGCGCGCGGTCCGACCGGGTGATTGCGCGGCGCGCGATCACCATCGAGGCGGTCACAGCGGAGCTCTCCGCCCCGGCCAGCATCGGCGCCGGCGCGCCTCTGTCGGTCGACTGGCAAGGGCCGGGCGACCGGCGCGACTATATCGCGCTGGCCGAACCGGGCGCCGATCTCAACCGCTATGTCACCTACGCCTATGCGCGCGAGCTTCCGGCCGAAATGCAGGCTCCGGCCACGCCCGGGACCTATGAGCTGCGCTATGTGCAACATGGCACGCCCTCGAAGCTGCTCGCAACGGTGCCGCTCGAAGTCACGGCGGTGACGGCGAGCCTGGACGCGCCCGCCCGGGTGGCAGCCGGCACCGCGTTCAGCGTGAGCTGGCAGGGACCGTCCGGGCAGCGCGACTACGTCACCATCGCAAAGCCCGACGAGCAGGCCCGGAAGTACGAGGATTATGCCTATGCGCGCAACGGCAGCCCGAGCGCGTTGACCGCGCCGGAGGTGCCGGGCAGCTACGAACTGCGCTACGTCCTCGACGGGCCCGACACCGAGGCCGTGCTCGCGCGCCGCCAGATTATCGTCGAGTAATCAAGGCCCAAGCAAGCGGACGGCCCCGTGGCGCCTTGGCGTCGCGGGGCTTTGTCGCGGCCGGTCCGGCCCGCCAGATCGCGTGTTCGTGAACTTTTTTCGTATATCTTGGTCTTGTAATATTCATAAACGTGAATATTAATGATCCCAACGCAGGATAGAGCCGTAGACAGGCATGAAATCGCCACCACGGCAAATCGATCAAAGGACCTAGAAATGCTGAACTTCATGATGGGCCAGAAGGCCAACGCTTCGCGCATGACCCCCCACGACGCCGTCGCCAAGTCGAAGACCGGCGAGGTGATCGTTGTCGACGTGCGCGACCACAACGAACTGATGATGACCGGCAAGGCCGAAGGCGCCGTGCACATCCCGCTGTCGGTTCTGCAGATGCAGGCCAACCCGTCCTCGCCCGACTTCCACCCGGCCCTCGACACCTCGAAGACGATCGCCGTCTACTGTGCCTCCGGCGCCCGCTCGTCGATGGCCACCCAGGTGTTCCAGCACCACGGCTTCGACGACGTGCACAACATCGGCGGCCTCGGCCACTGGCAGATGGCCGGCGGCACCATCGAGCGCGCCTAAGAGTTTTCAACGTCCCTCCCGGACGACACTTGCCCCGCGGCCAGACGGTCGCGGGGTTTTTTCGTTTTCGGCGGCCCGCGCGATACGACGCAACGCCTCGGCCGGCTCCCCGGAGCGGGAAAACCGTTGTACCGCAAGGCCCTGCGGTCAGAAGTGAATCGCCCGCCCCCAGGCATCAAGCACGCTTTCGTGCATCATCTCCGAGAGCGTCGGGTGCGGGAAGACGGTGTGCATCAGGTCTTCTTCGGTGGTCTCGAGCTGGCGGCCGACCACGTAGCCCTGGATCAGCTCGGTCACTTCCGCGCCGACCATATGCGCGCCCAGCAGCTCGCCGGTCTTGGCGTCGAAGACGGTCTTCACCAGACCCTCGGGCTCACCGAGCGCAATCGCCTTGCCGTTGCCGATGAAGGGGAACCTGCCCACCTTCACGTCATAGCCCAGCTCCTTCGCCTTCGCCTCGGTGTAGCCGACGCTGGCCACCTGCGGATGGCAATAGGTGCAGCCGGCGATGCTCTCGGGCTTGACCGGGTGGGCCTGCTGTCCCGCGATCAGTTCGGCCACCATCACGCCCTCGTGGCTGGCCTTGTGCGCCAGCCAGGGCGCGCCGGCGATGTCGCCGATGGCATAGAGCCCGTCGACGCCGGTACGACAATAGTCGTCCGTCACCACGTGGGTGCGGTCGACCTTCACGCCGAGCTCTTCGAGCCCCAGCCCTTCCACGTTGCCGACGATGCCCACGGCGGAGATCACGGTGTCGAAGGCGTGCTTCTCGACCTTGCCGCCACGCTCGATATGGGCGGTCACCGTGCCCTTGCCGCGGTCGAGTTGCTTGACCATGGCCTTTTCCATGATCGTCATGCCCTGTTTCTCGAACTGCTTCCTGGCGAAGGCCGAGATCTCGGCGTCCTCCACCGGCAGCACCCGGTCGAGCACCTCGACGACCGTCACGTCGGCGCCGAGCGTGTTGAAAAAGCTGGCAAATTCGATCCCGATCGCGCCGGAGCCGATGACCAGCAGCTTCTTCGGCTCACGTGGCGGCTGAAGCGCGTGCTTGTAGGTCCAGACCAGATCGCCATCCGCCTCAAGCCCCGGCAGTTCACGGGCCCGGGCGCCGGTGGCGAGAATGATGTTTTTTGCCGTGAGTTCAGTGGTTTCCTTCTCACCCTTGACGCGCACCTTGCCCTTGCCCGACAGGCTGGCCTCGCCCATCACGACGTCGACCTTGTTCTTCTTGAGCAGGTGCCCCACGCCGGAGGCAAGCTGCTTGGCCACGCCGCGCGAGCGTTTGACCACCGCGTCGAGATCGTAGCCGATCTTGTCAGCCGACAGCCCGAAGTCCTTCGCCCGGTGCATCAGGTGGAACACTTCCGCCGAGCGCAAGAGCGCCTTGGTGGGGATGCAGCCCCAGTTGAGGCAGATCCCGCCGAGGTGTTCGCGCTCGACGACGACCACCTTGAGCCCGAGCTGGGCCGCCCGGATCGCCGCCACGTAGCCCCCCGGCCCTGCGCCGATCACGATCACATCATAGGTTTTCCCAGCCATGCGCGCCTCCTTGAAAAAGTAGTTTGGCATTAAACTACTTTCTGCGTCCGTTCAATGACAGCCAGCCATAGCCGTCATGCCGGGCGAGCATAGCATAAAACGGCGCCCGCCGGAGCGGACACCGCATCTCAGCGACCGGTCCGGTGAATCAGGCGCGCAGTTCGCGCAGGATGGCGCCATAGCCGCCTTCGCGCTGCCACTCCTGCTCATGCGCGGTGTCGGTGCGCGACAGCGCCGCGTTGCGGTAGGGGAAGCGGCCGAAGCGCCGGATCACCTCGCGGTGGGCCTTTGCATGCACCAGGTTCGCCTCGCCGGTCTCGGGCATCCGCGTCAGCATCAGGCGCACGCAGCGGTCCTGGTCGGTCTGGCTTTCGGAGTGCATGAGCGGCAGGTAGAAGAACTGCCGCGCCGGCTCGTCGATCTTCATGTCCCACCCCTTGTCGATCGCGCATTTCGCCGCCGCCAGCGCCGCGTGGTCCGACGCGAAGGCATCGGCCTGGCCCCGGAACATGTTGCGCGGGAACTGATCGAGCAGGATGAGGTAGGCGAGCACGCCTGAGGGATAGGTGAGCCACAGCGAATAGGCACCGTCCTGCGCATTGTGCCATGCTGCTTCGAATTTCTCGCGGATCTCGGCGTCCAGCGCCTCGTCGCTCCTGTACCACCCCTCGGCCCCGACGTCGTCGAGCCAAAATGTCAGGATATCATCGGGTTGTACCATTCCCCTTGCCTCCATGCCTTTCCTGCCCCGGGCGATTCGAGCGTTACAAAAGTTTCATATTCACGCAAGTGGATTTATGATTATTGCGCCGAAGACTGCGACTCTGTGCCCACACTGCCCTCTTCGGCGGCTTCCTCCAGCGCTTCTGCATACAATTCCTGCGCCATGTCGACCGCAACCGCCGTCGATTGCGGCAGGACCGGCGCGTAGGACTGGGTTTCCTCGACCGCGGGGGCCGCACGTTGGGTGGCGCGCCAGATTGCGTAGGCGACCATCGCAAACAGCATCACGGAGATATAGGCGAAGAACCCGACCGGACCGATCACCGACATCGCCCAACCGGTGATCAGCGGGCCCGCCGCCGCGCCGACCCCATTCACGAAGATCAGGCCGGCCGAGGCGCCGGGCATGTCCTCGACCTCGATATAGTCGTTGGTATAGGCGATGAGCAGCGCGTAGAGCGGGTTCGACATGCCGCCGACCAGAAAGCCCGCGACGAGGATCACCGGGTAGGAGCCCGGCAGCAGAAGCGGCAGGAGCGCCGCGGTGGCACCGATTGCGGCGATCAGGGTGATCAGCGCGCGCCGGTCGACCCGGTCGGACAGGATCCCGATCGGGAACTGCAACAGCAGGCCCCCGAGGTAGATCGTCGAGATGAACAGCGACAGCTGGCCAATGCTGAGGCCGATCTTGGCGCCGTAGACCGCCGCCATGCCGAATTGCGCCGAAAACACGCCGCCCACCATCAACATGCCGACGACGCTGAGCGGCGAGATGTGGAACAACTCCACCAGCGACATCCGGCGCGTTGCCTCGAAGGCGGGTGTGGGGGAAACCGTGAGCAGGATCGGGGCGAAGGCGAGCGACACCAGCACCGAGGGCAGGATGAACAGGAAAAACCCGCCCGGGTCGTCGAGCAGCACCAGGCCCTGCGCCACGATCACGCCGAAGAGCTGGATCACCACGTAGACCGACAAGGTCTGGCCGCGGGTCTCGTTGGTCGCGGCATTGTTGAGCCAGCTTTCGGCAATCACGTAGACGCCGGAGAAGGCGAAGCCGATGATGAAGCGCAGGAGGGTCCAGGCGATCGGGTCGGTCGCCACCGGGAACAGGATCAGCGCGGCCGAGATGAACGAGCCGAGCGCCGCGAAGACGCGCACATGGCCCACCCGCCGGATCATCGCCGGTGCCGCGCGGCTGCCGCCGAGGAGGCCGGCGAAGTACCCGGCCATGACGACCGACATCTCGCCGGTCGAAAAGCCCTCGATCTCGCCGCGCAGGCCGAGCAGCGTGCCCTGGATGCCGTTGCCCATCATCAGGAGCATCACGCCGAACAACAGCGCCCAGGAATTTCTCACGACGTGAATCACAATGCGTCTCCCCGACCGGTTCGAATCCCCGTTATCAAACGGCGGGCGCCGCGTCGCGCGGAAACTTCGCAAGCATCAGAATGAGCTGTCGGCCGGGCGCCTCAGAGCGATGTCACCCAGAGGATCGTGGCATCGTCCTCGGAGATCGAGATCACGTTGTGGCCCATCGAGGCATCGTAATAGGCGCTGTCGCCCCGGCGCATCTCGACCGGCTCGTAGAATTCGGTGATCAGCCGGATCGCGCCGGTGAGCACGTAGAGAAATTCCTCGCCGTCGTGGCGCACCCAGCCGTCGAATTCCTCGAAGCTACGCGCCCGGACCCGGGCCCGGTAGGGCAGCATGGCCTTCTTGGTGAGCGTGCCAGCCAGCAGCTCGTGTTCGTAGGTCGCGGTCGGGTGCGCTTGGCCTTCGCCCGACTTGGTGATCGCCATGCGGCCGGACACGCGCGGATCATCCGGCGGGGTGAACAGCTGCGGCACCGAGATCTCCAGCCCCACGGCCAGTTTCTTGAGCGCCTCGTAGGTCGGGCTCATCTGGCCGTTTTCGATCTTCGACAGGGTCGACCGGGCGAGCCCCGCCTGGCTCGCCGCCTGTTCCAGGGTCCAGCCCCGGCTCTTGCGCAGCGCGCGCACCCGTTCGCCGAGATCGAGCGGCTGCGGGTCGGGCGCGGCGTGGCCGGCGCTGCGGGCAAGCCGGATCAGGCTGGGTTCGGTTGGGCTCTCACGGGTCATGGCGTCTGATATACGGCGCGGCGAAGGTCTTGCAAGCGCGCTGCGGCCGGCCATAGTGCGGCCCATGTTGTCCGTCGATGCCCCCGGCCCCGCGTTCGCGCCGCCCCCCGCCCGTTTCAACCTCGCAGGCTACGTGCTCGCCGGCGGGGCCGACAGACCCGACAAGGTGGCGCTCGAGGTGCTCGGCCCCGGCCCGTCCGAGCGATGGAGCTACGCGCGCCTGTCGCGCGCCGTGCTCGGCCTCGCCGGCGGCCTCGCGGGGCTGGATCTCTCTGCCGGCGACCGGGTGCTGCTTCGGCTCGGCAACACGGTTGAATTCCCGCTCGCCTTCCTCGGTTGTATCGCCGCAGGGCTGGTGCCCGTCCCGACCTCCTCGCAACTGACACGTCACGAGATCGGCCCGATGGCCAAGTTGATCGACCCGAAGCTGATCATCGCCTGTGACGGGATGGCCCTGCCCGATCCCCTGCCCTGCCCGGTGCTCAGCGAGACCGACTTGCACGAGTTGACCGGCCATGCCCCGTTGGCACCGCACCTCGGGGATCCGAACCGCCCGGCCTACGCGATCTTCACATCCGGCACCGCCGGCACGCCGCGCGCCGTTCTGCACGCGCATCGCGCGATCTGGGCGCGCAGGATGATGTGGGCGGGCTGGTACGGCCTGCGGCGGGACGACCGCATGATGCATGCCGGCGCCTTCAACTGGACCTACACGCTCGGCACGGGTCTGCTCGACCCGTGGAGCCGCGGGGCAACGGCACTGATCCCGGCAGTGGGAACCCGGCCCGCAGATTTGCCCGCGCTGATCGCCGCGCATCACGCGACGCTGTTCGCCGCCGCACCGGGCGTATTCCGGCAGATGCTGCGCGCGCCCATGCCGGACATGCCGCGGCTGCGCCACGGTCTGTCAGCGGGCGAGAAATTGTCCGAGCCTATTCGCTCCACGTGGGAAGCGGCGACCGGCACGGCGCTGCACGAGGCCTTCGGGATGTCGGAATGCTCGACTTTCGTCTCCGGCGCCCCATCGCGCCCCGCCCCGCCCGGCACGCTCGGCTTTGCCCAGCCCGGCCGTCGGGTTGCGGTGGTCGACGACGCGGGTACGCCGGTGGCGCGTGGCGCGTCCGGCGCCCTCGCGGTGCACGCTGATGACCCGGGGCTCATGCTGGGATACCTCGACGCGGCCGCCGACACCGCGGCCCGCCACCGCGGCCCGTGGTTTCTCACCGGCGACGCGGCGGTCATGGCGGACGACGGCGCCCTGACATACCTGGGCCGCACCGACGACATCATGAATGCCGGCGGCTATCGGGTTTCGCCCGTCGAGGTCGAGGCGGCGATGACCCGGCACCCCGGCGTCCACGAGGCGGCCTGCGCGGAAGTGCCGGTGTCAAAGACGGCGACGGTGATCGGCTGTTTCTACGTGCCCGAAGCCGCGCCCGTCGCCGACGCCGCGCTCTCGGCCCATGCCCACGAGCGGCTCGCGCATTACAAGTGCCCCCGCCTGTTCATCCCGGTTGCAGAACTTCCGCGCGGGACCAACAACAAGCTCCTGCGGCGCAACCTGCGGGCGTTGGTTGAAAAAACGTGACCCCGGGTCCATCGCGCCGATCCCGCGAATACTGACGATCGGTCAACAATCGCGCACACTTCAGCCACCTCTAATTGGCTGCGATTCAAAGATATTCTGAAACCTGCCCGGTGGCCACGTCCACAGGATCTCTAGAACTCTAGAACTCTAGAACTCTAGAACTCTAGAACTCTAGAACTCTAGAACTCTAGAACTCTAGAACTCTAGAACTCTAGAACTCTAGAACTGGGAACCGTACGGCACCGGGGAACGCAAACGGTTTCTTGCCTGGAGCGCGCCCGGCCTTGCGCGGCGCGTTTCAGGCGCGGCGGATCGCGACGCCCCTGCGGCCCGCGAGGTCGGTGATGTATTGCCAGGCCACCCGCCCCGATCGCGCGCCGCGGGTTGCCTGCCACTCGATCGCTTCGGCGCGCAGCGTGTCGTCGTCGATCTCGATGCCGAAGGCGTCGCAATAGCCCCGGATCATCGCGAGGTATTCATCTTGCGAACAGGGATGGAAGCCGAGCCAGAGGCCGAAGCGGTCCGACAGCGAGACTTTCTCCTCCACCGCCTCGGCCGGGTTGATCGCCGTGGAGCGTTCGTTCTCGATCATGTCGCGTGGCATCAGGTGACGGCGGTTCGAGGTGGCGTAGAACACCACATTGTCGGGCCGGCCCTCGATCCCGCCATCAAGCACCGCCTTGAGGCTCTTGTAGTGCTGGTCGTCGTGGCTGAATGAAAGATCATCGCAGAACAGCAGGAACCGGTGCGGTGCGCCGCGCAGGTGGTTGAGAAGCCGCCCGACGGAGGGCAGGTCTTCGCGCTGCAATTCGACGATCTTGAGCGGCAGGCCCTCGGCGTTCACCGCCGCATGCACCGCTTTCACCAGCGAAGACTTCCCCATCCCGCGCGCGCCCCAGAGCAGGGCGTTATTGGCGGGCAGGCTGCGGGCGAATTGCCGGGTGTTTTCCAGCAGCGTATCGCGCGACCGGTCCACGCCCACGAGCAGCCCGAGAGCGACACGGGCGACCTGCGCCACGGGTTCGAGCCGATCGGGGTTCACATGCCAGACGAAGGCGTCGGCGATCGAGAAATCCGGCGTGGCCAATGGCGCAGGCGCGATGCGCTCGAGCGCCTGCGCGATCCGGGTGAGCGCCGCGTCGGTCATCAATCCTTGTTCACCATGCCCGGATCGTCGTCGTCATCGGTGCGGCGCGCATCATCTTCGGCGATCTCCCAGACGCTCTCGTCGTCGGCGTGTTCGGCCGCATCCGCAGCTTCTTCGTCATCCGCGAACTCGTCGAAGATCGGGTCGTTCTCGGCGTCTTCCTCGTCCTCGAACCACAGGCCCTCGGCCTTCAGCTCCTCCTCACGCTTCTTCTCGAACCGACGGACCAGGTGGATCGAGACCTCGTAGAGCCCGTAGACCACGGTGAACAGGATCACCTGGGTGATCACATCGGGCGGGGTGACGACCGCGGCGAGGGTGAGGATGCCGACCACGGCGTATTTGCGTACGCCCGCGAGACCCGCGGAGGTGGCCAGCCCGGCGCGCCCCATCAAGGTGAGCAGAACCGGCAGCTGGAACGACAGCCCGAAGGCGACGATCAGCTTGAGCGTGATGTCGAGGGTTTCGTTCACCTTGCCCTGGAAGACGATGTTGATGCCGTCCTTGGCAGCTGGGGCGACGATCTCACCATCCTCGATCGGGGCCTGTTCCAGAAAGGCCGAGAACAGCGAGGCGGTGTCGGCGAAGCCGAGGAAGAATTTCATCGCTAGCGGCGTGACGATGAAATGCGCGAAGGTGCCGCCGGCGAGGAACATCACCGGCGAGGCGATCAGAAACGGCAGGAACGCCTGTTTCTCGGTCTTGTAGAGCCCGGGCGCCACGAACCGCCAGAGCTGGTTGGCGACAAAGGGGAAGGAAATCACCAGGCCGCCGACCATCGCAATGCGGATCAGGGTGAAGAAGTATTCCTGCGGCGCGGTGTACTGCATCACAGGGTTGGGATTGCCGAGCTGGCGCATGCTGGCCTCGATCGGCACCAGCAGCCAGTCGAGGATCGTACCGGCGACCACGAAACACAGGATGAAGCCGACGATGAAATAGAGCACCGCGCGGATCAGGCGGGTGCGCAGTTCGGCGAGGTGTTCGATCAGGGGGGCCGAGGAATCCTCGATCTCGTCTTCGGTGCGGCTCATGCCTCGTCCGCCTTGTCAGCTTTCGCCGGTGCCTCGGGCGCGGCTTTTTTGATCTTGGACGCAGGCTTTTTGGCAGGCGCCTTCTTCGCGGCCGGTTTCTTCGCCGCGGGCTTTCTGGCAGGCTTTGCTTCGGCGTCGGTCGCCTCGGCCGGCGCGTCATCCGGGGCGGCGGGCTCGGCCTTCGGCTTGGGCTTCGGGCGCTCCGGCGGCTTGCCCTTCACGGCCTTCTTGGGCGCCTCGGCTTCCGCCTTCTCGGCCTTTTCGCGGTCAAGCCGCGCCTGGCCGGCCTTCTCCGTCGCCGCGCGGATCTTTTCGATATCGGCCTGCCGTTCCGGGTCCAGGGCCGTCGAGACGGCCTTTTCGCTGGTCTCGGCTTCCTTCCCCGGCTTCGTCGGGTCCCACTTGTCGAACTTGTCGGCCGCCTCGTTGAGCTTGTCCAAGCCGTAGGAGCGCGGGTTCGTCATGCCCTTGAGGTCTTTGGTAACGTCGCGCATGCCGCTCTCATCGGCGGCGGCATTCATCGCGGAGGTGAATTCCTTGCCGAGCGCGCGCGCGCGCGCCGTGAACCGCCCCAGCGTGCGGAACATGCCGGGCAGGTCCTTCGGCCCGACCACGATCAACGCGACGATGCCGACGACCAGCAGCTCGATGAACCCGATATCGAACATGGGCGCGCCCCTACATCAGTTCAGGCGTCGTCCTTCTTCTTCTCGGTCTCAGGCTCGGGGGTGACGTCTTTCGCATCGGCCGCCGCCTGATCCTCGATCTCTTTCTTGCCCTCTTCGACACCCTTGCGGAACGAGGTGATGCCCTTGCCGACTTCGCCCATCAGGTTGGCGATCTTGCCGCGCCCGAAGAGCACGAGCACGACGATGGCGATCAGCAGTACTTGCCATGGCCCAAGAGACATTCGGTTTCCTTTCGCGGAATGTTTTTGAAACTCACCGCCCGTATCTATTGGTTTGCGCCGAAAGATCAAACCCCGAAAGCGGCGCGGCGCGCAAGAAAATGCCGGCCCGCCTCAGGCGTCGCGCTTGCGCCAATCCTTTTTCGCCGTCACCGGGAAGACGAAACAGCGGTCGCGCCGGATGGCGATCCACAGCGGCGTGCCGGGCTTGGGCAGGAAGACGGAAGGCACCGTGGCCTTGAGGGCCGAACCGTCGAATTCCATGCGAAACTCGACGAGGCTCTCCTTGCCGATGAACCGCGCGCGTTCGACGAGGGCGCGCGCCCAGACCCCGTGCTCGGGGCTCGGCGCCGGCCCCTGCCCGCCCCGGTCGAAGTCGATCCGCAGATGCTGCGGCCGGATCACGATCTCGACCTCGCAGCCGTCGGCCTGGCCCGGCGCCATGAACTTGCCGAAGGCCGTTTCGGTCAGAAGCCCCTGCACGGTGCCGCGGATCACGTTGATATCGGAGAAAAACGCCGCCGCCTCGCGATCAACCGGCGCGTTGTAGACGTTGTAGGGCGCGCCGTGCTGCACGATCCGGCCCTGTCGCATGAGCGCGATCTCGTCGGCCATCCGCATGGCCTCTTCCGGCTCGTGGGTGACGAGCAGCACCGCGGTGCCCTCGTCCTTCAGAATCGAGAGCGTCTCGTCGCGAATGCCGTCGCGCAGCCGGTTGTCGAGCCCGGAGAACGGTTCGTCCATCAGCATGATGCTGGGCCGCGGCGCGAGCGCGCGGGCCAGCGCCACCCGCTGCTGTTCGCCGCCGGAAAGCTCGTGCGGGTAGTTGTCGATGAATCGCAGGAGCCCGACCTTGTCGAGCAGTTCGCGCACCCGCAGGCGTTTCTCCGTGCGCGTGCCGGAAAGCCCGAACGCGACGTTGTCGAACACGCTCAGATGCGGGAACAGCGCGAAATCCTGGAACATCAGCCCGGTGCCGCGGGTTTCAGGCGGGACAAAGGTGCCGCTGCCGACGATGCGCGTGCCGTCAATGCGAATCTCGCCGCTGTCGGGCCAATCGACCCCGGCGATGATGCGCAGCGTGGTGGATTTGCCACAGCCGGACGGGCCGAGAAGACAGGTCACCTGACCGGGCATCACCGTGAGTGATACATCGTCCACAACCGGGCGGCCCCCGAAGACCCGGGTGATGTTGTTGACTTCCAGCCGAGGTGTCATACCGCTCCCGGGATCCTGCCCTTGAAACCCGACTGAAAGTATCGGGCTTTGAGGCAGATACCAGCCGGATGGCAGGCCCGCAAGAGGCGGTTTTTCTTGTGAGGATAGCGGCAAAACCCCATATATGAAGGGGAGGAGATGCTGATGAAGACCGTCCTTGTTGCGACCGACCTTTCCGAACGTTCCGACCGCGCCGTGTGTCGCGCCATTCGTATCGCCCGGGAGCATAAGGGGCGATGTGTCGTCCTCCATGTGTTCGATGACAACCTTCCGTCCGACCTTGCGCCGCGCATGCGCGCCGAGGCCGAAACCGAACTGGAGCGCTTCATCGAGGCCGAGAAGGGCGACGCCGACGTCACCGCCCGCGTGGTCTCGGGCGATCCGCTCGCGGTGATCCCCGAGGTGGTCGAGGAGATCGGCGCCGACCTTGTTGTGCTGGGCCTGCACCGCAAGCGCCGCATTCTCGATCAATTGCGCGAAACCACGATGGAACGGCTGGTCCGGCTGATGAGACAGCCGGTTCTGCTGGTGCACGAACACGCCGATCATTCCTATGCCAGAATCCTCGCCCCGGTGAGCTACTCGCCGGCCTGCGCCACGGCGCTCGTCACCGCGCGCAGGCTCGCGCCCGCGGCCGACATCAGCGCGGTCCACGCGATCTACCTGCCGTTTTCGGGCCTTACCGGGGAACAACCCGGGGGGCCGATGGACATCGAACTGACAGCCGAATCGGAGGCGAAACGCGCGGCCTGGTGCGCCGATCAGGGGCTGAGCGAGGACTTGGCTGCCGTGACCACCTTCACCGGCAGTTTCTATGACATGATCGACACCCAGATGCGCACCTACAAGCCCGACCTGATCGCGCTCGGCGCCCACACCCGCAGTGGCCTGTCGCCCTATACGCTGGGGAGTTTCGCCGCCAACCTGGTGCGCCACCCGCCCACCGATCTGCTGCTGGCGCACCCGTAGGCGCCTTGGTCACAACGCGGCGTTCACGTCGCCACGGTCGAGAAGAACACTCTGGCCGATGATGAACCCGCCTGCTGCGAACACAGGGAAGTGCAGGCTGCGCCGGCTTCCGCGATCGTCCGGTCACGGCCCACCGGGATTCCCGCCAATCGCCGCGCCCGCTGCTCCTCGATGCGGATGCCCTTGTTCCGGGCAACGAACACGCAGCGATTCGCCCATCAGGCTGAGGGCATGGCGCCGAAACAATCCGTCGCCTCGCCCGGTCTCTGGCGCCAAACGGGCGACAATACTCAAGGCAGCAGGCGAACAAGACGCATCAAGGCAAGGGAATTGTTGACGAAATCGCCGTCCCGGCCTAGGCTTGATGGGCTGCGGTGGGGGACCGCGCAGGAGCTGCTATGTCTGTCCATCCGAGCCAAGCCGAGCTGCCGATCCGGCATTTGACGGTCTTTCGGGGCGAAACCTTCCGGGTGAATCACGGTGTCAACGAGGGCGACCCGCTGGGCGACGCCTCGGATCTGATCCATGAAGACGTCTACAGCCTGTCGGAGAGCGCCCGCCTCGAGCGCCTCGCTCTGGCGGCCGACGCGACATCGGCCTTTCATGTCGCGGCCGACAGCAGCGTGGGGCGTCCCGGGGCCCCGGTCTACCTCGATTGTCTTCTCACCTTCATGGGGCCGATGGGCGAAACCCGCGAAGCGCTGGTTTTCGTCGAGGTTGACGCACCGACGGGGATGATCGCGCAGGTCTACTTCCAGCCGCTCGCACCGTTCGAGCCCGAGGTCGGCTACACCCTCGTCACCATCGACCGCGACAACGCACGCGCCCGGCTAGCGGCGACGGCAACGGTCGCCTTCACCCGCGGCACCCATATCACCATGGCCGATGGCCGTCAGGTGCCGATCGAGGAGGTCCGGCCCGGCGACAAGGTGCTGACCCGCGATTCCGGCCCGCAGGCGGTGCGCTGGACGGGCTTGCAGACCCTGCGCGCCTCCGGCCCGTTTGCGCCGATCACGATCGCGCCGGGCACGCTCAACAACACCGGCGAGCTGGTGGTGAGCCCGAACCACCGGCTGTTCATCTACCAGCGCGTCGACGCGCTGCGAACCGGGCGCAAGGAAATCCTCGTCCGAGCCGGGCTGCTGGTGAACGGCACCACCGTGACACAGGAGCCGGGCGGCTTCGTCGACTATTTCCAGATCCTGTTCGACAAGCACGAGATCATCTACGCCGAGGGGATCGCCGCCGAGAGCCTGTTCGTCGATCACGCCACCCGGCCGGCCCTGCCCGAAGAGGTGGCCCGCCGGCTCAAGGCCGATGCCAGTGGGTCGGCCCTGCCCGGCCATGAGCTGCGCAAGGTCGATATCGCCCTGCGCCGCGACACCGTCGACATCCTCAAGCGCATTTCTGCGCTGTAACCCAAGACCGGCTTTCGACAGCAGTGACCAGGGCGTTTCGAAACGCGTTGCCGCCGCTTGCTCCGGCGCCGCGCCTCCCCTATATCCGCGCGCATGCTCGATGCGCCCACATCCAACCGCCCCGCCCTGCCGCCGGAGATTGCCCGGCGCCGGACCTTTGCCATCATCTCGCACCCCGACGCCGGCAAGACGACGCTGACGGAAAAGTTCCTGCTCTACGGCGGCGCGATCCAGATGGCGGGACAGGTGCGCGCCAAGGGCGAGGCACGGCGCACACGCTCGGACTTTATGAAGATGGAACAGGACCGGGGCATCTCCGTCTCGGCCTCGGCGATGAGCTTCGATTTCGGCCCCTACCGCTACAACCTCGTCGACACGCCGGGCCACCCGGACTTTTCCGAAGACACCTACCGCACGCTCACGGCGGTCGACGCGGCGATCATGGTGATCGACGGCGCCAAGGGCGTGGAAAGCCAGACCCAGAAGCTGTTCGAGGTCTGCCGGATGCGGGATCTGCCGATCCTGACCTTCTGCAACAAGATGGACCGCGAGGCGCGCGACACCTTCGAGATCATCGACGAGATTCAGGAGATGCTGGCGATCCACGTCACGCCCGCGAGCTGGCCGATCGGCATGGGCCGCGATTTCCTCGGCTGCTACGATCTGCTGAACGACCGGCTGGAGCTGATGGACCGGGCCGACCGCAACCGGGTGGCCGAGAGCATCCAGATCGAGGGGCTCGACGACCCGAAGCTCGCCGAGCACGTGCCGGCGCAGCTGCTCGAACAGCTGCGCGAAGAGGTCGAGATGGCGCGCGAACTGCTGCCGCCGATCGACCCTGAGGAGGTCGCCCAGGGGATGATGACGCCGATTTGGTTCGGCTCCGCCATCAACTCCTTCGGCGTGAAGGAGCTGATGGACGGCATCGCCAAATACGGCCCCGAACCGCAGCCGCAATCGGCCGAGCCGCGCCAGATTTCCCCTGACGAATCAAAGGTTTCCGGCTTTGTTTTCAAGGTTCAGGCGAACATGGACGCCAAGCACCGCGACCGTGTCGCCTTCCTGCGCATGGCCTCGGGTCACTTCAAGCGCGGCATGAAGCTCACCCATGTGCGTTCGAAAAAGCCGATGGCGATCTCCAACCCAGTGATGTTCCTCGCCTCCGACCGCGAGCTGGCCGAGGAGGCCTGGGCCGGCGACATCATCGGCATCCCCAACCACGGCCAACTGCGCATCGGCGACACGCTCACCGAGGGCGAAGACCTGCGCGTCACCGGCATCCCGTCCTTCGCGCCGGAACTCTTGCAAGGCGTGCGCGCGGGCGACCCGATGAAGGCCAAGCACCTCGAGAAGGCTCTGATGCAGTTCGCCGAAGAAGGCGCGGCCAAGGTGTTCAAACCCGACATCGGCTCGGGCTTCATCGTCGGCGTCGTCGGCGCGCTGCAATTCGAGGTGCTGGCGAGCCGGATCGAGCTCGAATACGGCCTGCCCGTGCGCTTCGAAGCCTCGCAGTTCACCTCCGCGCGCTGGGTCGCCGGCCCGAAGCCGGAAATGGAGAAGTTCCTCAAGGCCAACAAGCAGCACATCGCCCATGACCACGACGGCGACCCGGTCTACCTCACCCGCCTGCAATGGGACATCGACCGGATCGAGCGCGACTACCCGGAGCTGAAGCTCACCGCCACGAAAGAGATGCACGGCGCCTGAGCAAAATCCCACCGAGCCCGGAAAGGGGCTTTGCGCGGTGCAGGGGCTGCGTTTAAGGTGCCGCAAACACCAAGGAGACGACGACACATGGCCGACATTTCTCGTATCGCCCTCACCGTAGCCCTCGGCACGATCGCCAGCGCCGCCGTGGCCAGCGACGATCCCTGGACGCTGCTTTCCGGTATTCAGGTCGACGAGAACATGGATGGCGACCGCTACGAGGTCACCAAGGTCTTCCCCAACGAGGTGCTCGACGGGATCGACGATTTCTTCATCACCGGCTACGCGGTGCCGCTCAGCCCGGGGGAAAAGATCACCTCGCTGATCCTCGTTTCCGACATGGGCAACTGCCCGTTCTGCGGCTCGGGCGAGCACAGCGCCTCGCTGCAGGTCGAGCTCGACGAGCCGATCATCGGGCTCGAGGAGGGCACGCGGATCTCGCTGCGCGGCGCGCTGGAAGCGGTGACCGACACCGAGACCTGGCAGACGACCATCCTGCGCGGAGCCCGGGTTGTCGAATCCTGACACCGGCAAACCTTCCGAAACCGATCACCTGCCCCGAACCCTCGTCGCCCGCGCCCTGCGGGTCGAGGAGGATGTCTTGCCGCCCGGCGATCTCCCCCTCGGCCGGTTTGCGCACCGGGTCCTGAGTTATCTCAAGGCGGGCGACGAAGACACCCCGCCGCCCCCGGATCATCCCGACGGCTGGACCTTGTCGCTGTTCGATGCGCTCACGCGCGATCACCCGGCGCTTGCCCTTGCGGCCTGCCGGGCGGTTCTCGACATCTGCGAGAGCCCCGAGGATGTCGCCCTGGTCGCCGCCGGGCCGCTGGAAGACCTGATCCTTGCCCAGGGGGCCGCGCTCATCGACGAGATCGAACGCCTGGCCGCGAGTTCCCCGCGTTTTGCCTATGCCCTCACCGGCGTCTGGCCGCCAGTGGCCGCCGGCGGCCTGCTCTGGGCACGGATCGACGCCGCCCGTCGCGACATCCCCGGGCTCGACGACGGCGCGCCCCTGCCCCCGCCCGATGGGCGGGTTTGACACAGCTCGCAAAGCAAACCCGCGACAACCTTGACGTTCGGGCGCCTCCCCGCTAAGCCCACGGCAATCAAGACGCTTCGGCAATCCGGCCGGGCGGGCCGCGCGGAACATGCGGCCGAGATACAGCCGCATCACACCCGAAAGGCACCACTTGACCAAGTTTTCAGACCTGAACCTGAGCCCGAAAGTTCTCAAGGCCGTCGAAGAGGCGGGCTACGAAACCCCGACCCCGATCCAGGAGGGCGCGATCCCGCCCGCGCTCGAGGGCCGCGACGTGCTCGGCATCGCCCAGACCGGCACCGGCAAGACCGCCTCCTTCACCCTGCCGATGATCTGCATGCTGGCGCGCGGCCGCGCCCGGGCCCGGATGCCGCGCTCGCTGGTGCTTTGCCCGACCCGCGAGCTTGCCGCGCAGGTGGCCGAGAATTTCGACACCTACTCCAAGCATGTGAAGCTCACCAAGGCGCTTCTGATCGGCGGCGTCAGCTTCAAGGAACAGGACGCGCTGATCGACCGCGGCGTCGACGTGCTGATCGCCACGCCGGGCCGGCTGCTCGACCATTTCGAGCGCGGCAAGCTGTTGCTGACGGGCATTGAGATCATGGTGGTCGACGAGGCCGACCGGATGCTCGACATGGGCTTCATCCCGGACATCGAGCGCATCTTCGGCCTCGTGCCCTTCACCCGCCAGACGCTGTTCTTCTCCGCCACAATGGCACCGGAAATCGAGCGCATCACCAACACCTTCCTGTCGAACCCGGCTAGGATCGAGGTCGCCCGGCAGGCCACCGCCTCGGAGACGATCGAACAGGGCCTGGTGATGTTCAAGGCCAGCCGGCGCGACCGGGCAGCGACGGAGAAGCGCAAGCTCCTGCGCGCGATGATCGACGCCGAGGGCGAGGCCTGCACCAACGCGATCATCTTCTGCAACCGCAAGACGGACGTGGATATCATCGCGAAATCGCTCAAGAAATACGGCTACAACGCCGAGCCGATCCACGGCGATCTCGACCAGTCGAAGCGCATGGAAGTGCTCGGCGGATTCCGCGACGGCACGATCCGCCTGCTCTGCGCCTCCGATGTCGCGGCGCGCGGGCTCGACATCCCCAACGTCTCCCACGTGTTCAACTTCGACGTGCCGGGCCATGCCGAGGACTACGTGCACCGCATCGGCCGCACCGGCCGGGCCGGGCGCAAGGGCAAGACCCTGATGATCTGCGAACCCCGCGACGAGAAGAACCTCGACGCGGTGCAGCGGCTGATCGGCAACGAGATCCCGCGGGTCGACAACCCGCTGAAGGCCGAAAAACCCGATGAGACCCGGGGCAAAGACAGCGAGAAACCGGCGAAAAAACCGGCGCGGTCGCGTGCCAAGGCCGAGGAACCGGCGGCGGAATCGGCGGAAAAACCGGCGACGTCAGACGACCGACCCGCAAACCAGCGGTCGCGCGGCCGCGGATCGCGCCGCGACAACAGCCGCGGCGGCAAGGAGGTCGTCGGCATGGGCGATCACATGCCCGGCTTCATCGCGCAGAGCTTCGACGAACGCCGCAGCTGACGCCCCCGTCTTCTTTGGTCCACAAATACCTTGGGGGTTTGGGGGCAACGCCCCCAAGGCCTGCGTGGCCTGACCGCAATCCGAACAAGCGCGGCGCAACCGCTCCCTGTGAAACCGCCTAGCCTTCGAGCCGGCTGACGACCACGGTGACCTCGGGCTTCTTGCCGATCTCGTCCTGCGTGGTCTTGCGCGCGATTCGTTTCAGCTCGTCCTCGATCTTATGGTCGTCGCGCAGGGTCTTGTAGCCCGCGCGACCGAGGAACTGGCCGAGATCCTCCTCGAGCACCTCGACCAGCGCGGCCCGGCTCGCGCCGGTTTCCGGCAGCCCCATGATCTCGACCCAGGGATCGCCGAGCGGTTCGTCGCCGTCGAGGATCACGTTGACGATCACGTGGCCGTTCAGCGCCATGCGGATCCGGTCGCGCACCACCCCGTCGAGCGCGCCGATCAGGATGTCGCCGTCGAGATAGATCCGGTCGGCCTCGACATGTTCCACCACATGCGGCGTGGCGCCGGTGAGATCGCAGACCGCACCGTTCACCACCAGCATCGAGGTGCGCCCATTGGCCTCGGCCAGCTTGGCGTGTTCGCGCAGGTGCATGTGTTCGCCATGCATCGGGATCACGATCTCGGGGTTCACCACCGCGTGCATCTTCTCGAGGTCGGGCCGGTTGGCATGACCGGAGACATGGTAGCGGTCGTCCTCCGCGACCACGTCGACGCCCATCTCGGAAAACGCGTTCATGATCCGGATCACCCCGCGCTCGTTGCCGGGGATGGTCTTGGACGAGAACAGGAAGGTGTCGCCCTCGGCCATGGTGAGGCCGAGGTGCTTGCCGCGGGCGAGCTGGGCGGAAGCGGCGCGGCGCTCGCCCTGGCTGCCGGTGACGATCAGCATGAGGTTCTCGCGCGGCACGTCGCGCGCGTCTTCCGGCGTGATGGTCTTTGGGAAACTGTCGAGCACGCCGGTGGTCACCGCCGCCTCGATCATCCGCCGCATCGCGCGTCCGAGCAGGCAGACCGAGCGCCCCGCCGCGTGACCGGCCTCGGCCAGCGTCTTCACCCGGGCGACGTTGGAGGCGAAGGTGGTAGCCACCACCATGTGCGGCGCCGTCGCGACCAGTTTCGCGATCGGCGCCTTGAGACCCGCCTCGCTGCGGCCGGCATGGTGCGAAAACACGTTGGTGGAATCGCACACCAGCGCGCGCACACGGCCCGCCGTGGCCTCGCGCCAGAGCGCCTCGTCCCACGGCTCGCCGACGCCGGGTTCGGGGTCGAGCTTGAAATCGCCGGTATGCACGATCCGCCCCGCAGGCGTGTCGATCACCAGCCCGGCACTCTCCGGGATCGAATGCGAGATCGGCAGGAAGCTCACCTTGAACGGGCCGGTCTCGACCCGCTCGGGCCAGGCGCCGACGATGGTGACGTTGTCGGGGTCCTGCCCCGCCTCTTCCATCTTCAACTGCGCCAGGTGGCCGGTGAAGGCGCGCGCGTAGACCGGGGCGCGCAGGTCGGACCAGAGCCGGCCCACGGCGCCGACATGATCTTCATGCGCATGGGTGATGTAGATCGCCTCGATCCGCTCGGCGTTTTCGCGCAGGAAGGTGATGTCGGGCATGATCAGGTTCACCCCCGGGGTGGTGTCCATGTCCGGGAAGGTCACGCCGAGGTCGACGACGATCAGCCGTTCGCGGCCCGGTTCGCCGTAGCCGTAGACATAGGCGTTCATGCCGATCTCCCCCGCGCCGCCGAGGGGGAGATAAATCAGCCGGTTCCTGCTCATATGCTGCCTTGCTCTTTGTTATGTCGGTGGATGATTTGCAGCCCGTGCATGGTGAGATTGTCTTCGAAGACGTCAAACAGCGGCTCGGACTGCTGAAACAGCGGCGCAAGCCCGCCGGTGCCGACCACTTTCATCGGCCGGTCGTGTTCCGCCCGGATCCGGGCGCAGATTTCCTTGATCAGCCCCACGTAGCCCCAGAACACGCCCGATTGCATGCACTGCACGGTGTTGGTGCCGATCACCTTCTGGGGCTTGGTGATGTCGACATGCGGCAGGGCGGCGGCGGCCATGTGCAGCGCCTCGAGGCTCAGGTTCACCCCCGGTGCGATCACCCCGCCGATGTAGGCGCCGTCATGGTCGGCGACATCGAAGGTGGTTGCCGTGCCGAAATCGACGATGATCAGGTCGCCGCCATAGCTGTCGTAGCCCGCGACGGTGTTGACCAGACGGTCGGGCCCCACTTGCGTGCCGGCATCGACGCGGACGTCGACCGGCAGCAGGCACTCGGGCTTGCCCACCACCAGCGGGCGGCAGTTGAAGTAACGATCGGCGAAGACGCGCAGGTTGAACACCACCCGCGGCACCGTCGACGAGATGATGACGTCGGTGATTTCGGCTTCGAACCCATGGTGCCGGGTGAGCGTGTTCCACCAGACGAAATACTGGTCGGCGGTGCGCTGGTACTCGGTCGAGGTGCGCAGGTTGAACAGGAATTTCTCGCCATCCCAGACCGAGAAGACGGTGTTCGTGTTGCCGCAGTCGATGGCCAGAAGCATCCTGCGCTCCCTCAGAAAAAGATGTCGCCCGCCGCAATGCGGCGAAGCCCGCGCGGCGTTGATAGGACAAGTTGGCCCTGCTCGTCCACCTCGCGGAACACGCCGCTGACCGCTTCAGCCGGCAGGCGCGCGGTGATCGTCTCGCCGAGCCGGGCGGCGTGCGCGAGCCAGGCGGTGCGCACGGGGCCGAACCCGAGGGTGGTGAACTGCCGGTCCCAATGCGCGAAGGCCGGTGCGAGCACGTCGAGAAGCTCGCCCGGCGTCACCGCCACACCGGTTTCGCCCGCGAGCGAGACCGGCCGCACCGCGCCCGCCTCGAGCGTCTCGGGCGCCGGTGCCGCGGCGAGGTTCACGCCGATGCCGATCGCGAGCCCGGCGAGGTTTCCGCCGGCGATCAGGCTTTCGAGCAGGATTCCGGCCACCTTCCCGCCGTTCAGGAGCACGTCGTTGGGCCATTTGAGCGCGAACGCGTCGGGTCGTCCGGTGAGGCCGACGAAGGCCTCGTGCAGCGCCAGCGCCGCCACGAAGGAGCGCAGCGCGGCGCGCTCGGGATCGTCCGGCGGCAGCACGAGTGTGGCGGCGAAACTGCCGGCCGGGTTGGCCCAGGCCCGCCCGCGCCGGCCCCGCGCGGCGGTCTGGCGGGTGGCGGTGATCCAGGTCGGTCCGGTGAGGTCGGCAAACCGGCGCGCGGCTTCGTCGAGCGTCGACCCCACCTCGCCAAGCGCCAGGTGGGCATAGCCTTGGGGCCAGTCACCGCTCATGGGCCCGCCGCCGCGCGGCGGCGCGGGACGCGACCGCGCGGTCGCGTCACCCGCTCAACGGCCCGGTGTTCAGTTGACAAGAGCCGCCGCCGCCGCCGCCGCCGCGCTTTCGACCCCGAACAGGTTGATCACGCCGAGCACCATTGCCGCCGCGGCGCCGACGAGCATCACCCAGGCCGCTGGACTCATCGGCGTCTCGAGCGTTTGCTCCGCCTCGCCGAAATACATGTAGTAGACGATGCGCAGGTAGTAGAAGGCACCGATCACCGAGGCGATCACACCGGCCACGGCGAGCCAGACCATGTCGGCCTGGACGGCGGCATTGAGCACGTAGAGCTTGCCGAAGAACCCGACCATCGGCGGCACGCCGGCGAGCGAGAACAGGAGTACCAGCATCGCCAGCGCCTTCACCGGCTCGCCCTTGGCGTATTGGTTCAGCGCCGCGATGTCCGTCACCGGGGTGCCGTCGCGCTGCATCGACATGATGAAGGCGAAGGTGCCGACGTTCATCGTGAGGTAGATCCCCATGTAGACCAGCATCGCCTGCACCCCGTAGGCGCTGCCCGCCGCAAGGCCGAGCAACGCGAAGCCCATGTGGCCAATCGAGGAATAGGCCATCAGCCGCTTGATGTCGCGCTGGCCGATGGCGGCGATCGAGCCGAGGAACATCGACAGGAGCGCCATCAGCGCGACGATCTGTTGCCAGTCACCCACGGCGTGGCCAAAGGCGTCGAACATCACCCGGCCGAACAGCGCCATCGCGGCGAGCTTCGGCGCGGTGGCAAAGAAGGCCGTCACCGGCGTCGGCGCACCTTCGTAGACGTCCGGCGTCCACATGTGGAACGGCACGGCGGAGACCTTGAAGGCGAGGCCCGCCGCCACGAAGGTGAGGCCGAACAGGAGGCCGAGGCCGGTCTCGCCATCGCTGGCCGCGGCGAGGATACCGTCGAACCCAGTGGTGCCGGTGTAGCCATAGGTCAGCGAGGCGCCGTAGAGCAGCAGGCCCGACGAGAGCGCGCCGAGGATGAAGTATTTCATCCCGGCTTCGGTCGACTTCACGCTCTCGCGGCGCATCGCGGCCACCACGTAAAGCGACAGCGATTGCAGCTCGAGGCCCATGTAGAGCGTCATCAGGTCGCCGGCCGAGACCATGATCATCATGCCCACGGTGGCGAGCGCGATCAGAAGCGGGTATTCGAACCGGCCGAGCCCGCGGCGGATCATGATGTCCTGCCCCGCGAGCAGCACCGCCGCCCCGGCGACGAGGATGCCGACCTGGGCAAAGCGCGCATAGGCGTCCTCGAACAGGAGGCCGCCAAAGGCCGGGCCGGAGGCGGCGTCGGAGAGGCCGATGTAGGCCGCGAGCGCCAGCATCACCCCGGCGGTGGCCCAGGTGACCAGCGGCGTGGCCTTGTCCTTGCCGGTGTAGACCGCCGCGAGCAGCGCGCCCATCGCGAAGACCGCGAGGATCAGCTCGGGCAGGATGGCTTGAAGATCGAACGAGGTCATATCGTCCCCCTCAGTGCGAGGCCGTGGCCAGATCCGCAGTCGCGGGCATGGCGGCGTGGTAGTTGTCGAGCAGCGCCGAGACCGAGGGCCCGATCACGTCGAGAACCAGGCTCGGGTAGACACCGAGGATGAGCGTCATGGCGACCAGCGGCGCGAAGATCAGCTTCTCGCGGCGGTCCATGTCGGTGATCGCCTTGAGGCTTTGCTTGATCAGATCGCCGAATACCACCCGGCGGTAGAGCCAGAGCGCATAGCCCGCCGAGAGGATCACGCCGGTGGCGGCCACCGCGGCGATCCAGGTGTTGGCCTTGAACATGCCGACAAGGGTGAGGAATTCACCGACGAAGCCGGAGGTGCCGGGCAGGCCGACGTTGGCCATGGTGAAGAACATGAAGATCGCCGCATAGGCCGGCATCCGGTTCACAAGCCCGCCGTAGGCGTCGATCTCGCGGGTGTGCATCCGGTCGTAGATCACGCCGACAGCGAGGAAGAGCGCGCCGGAGATGAAGCCGTGGCTGATCATCTGGAAGATCGCGCCGTCTACACCCTGCTGGTTGGCGGCGAAGATGCCCGCCGTGACGTAGCCCATGTGGGCGACCGACGAATAGGCGATGAGCTTCTTCATGTCCTCCTGCACCAGCGCCACCAGCGAGGCCCAGACGATCGCGATCACCGAGAGCCAGAGCACGAAGTCGGTGAGCACCGCCGATCCCACCGGGAACATCGGCAGGCTGAAGCGCAGGAAGCCGTAGCCGCCCATCTTCAGCAGGATCGCGGCCAGGATCACCGAGCCCGCCGTCGGCGCCTGCACGTGGGCGTCGGGCAGCCAGGTGTG
>Ga0180436_10001191_pt1 | contig 25661 bp, 19 predicted proteins | sample SS_ome_2_FD_132434 | JGI IMG/M metagenome (GOLD analysis project Ga0180436, IMG submission 132434) | Hypersaline lake sediment archaeal communities from the Salton Sea, California, USA - SS_3_S_2 metaG | ecosystem: Environmental > Aquatic > Non-marine Saline and Alkaline > Hypersaline >... | reverse complement strand
GCTCGCAGGTCGCTGACGTCGATGAAGGCCTCGTCGATGGAAATCTGCTGGACCGCGTGAGCGAAGTTGTGGAGGTGGCTCATCACCTGACGTGAGTACTTGCTGTATTGCGTGTGGCGTCCCAAGACCAGGATCAGATCGGGGCACAGCTGGAGGGCTCGCCCCGTGGGCATCGCCGATCGCACGCCATACTTGCGCGCCGCATACGAGGCCGAGGAGACGACGCCGCGATACTCGGGGCGTCCGCCCACGGCAAAGGGTTTGCCGTGCAGCGCGGGATCGCGCAGTGCCTCCACGGCGCAGAAGAACGCGTCCAAGTCCAGGTGGATGATCTTGCGCGGCATTGGCGGCGGCCTGTGGCCCGATGGAACTACAGCGAGCTTACGACGCGCCGCCGGCGCCGCGGATGGTCAGATCGGTGACGAAGTGCACCAGCTCGACCCGCACGCGTCGATCGGCTTCGGCAAAGGCGGGTGTCTCCGTCTCATAGCCGGTCAACAGGTAGTCCTGGCTGTATCCGAAAACCTTGGCGCTGGTGACGAAGCCCGTCGAGATCACACGCAGCCCCACGTCATCGGGCACGGTCAGATCGACATCCCCGATGAAACCGAGCACACGGATGACCGTCTCCCCTTCCGTGATGGCGGCTGACGTGAAGTTCAGGTCCACATCGCTGATCAAGGTCCATATCTCCTGGTCGCGGACCTGCCACGCCCCGATACGCCGTATCTCACCCAGCAGTCGCACCGCTGTGGCGGCACGCCCGGATACGCGGGGGCGAAGGATGATCCAGACGCCCAGGGTGATGACCAGCAGGGGCCAGACGTAGGCCCAGATGTTGACCTGAAGCACGTTGCCGATCAGCAGAATCGATCCGAAGACGATGATGCCGATGCCGATGACCAGTTGGGCGCGTCTGAGCATTTTCGCCTCCCTACTCCTCACCGAAGAGGCGGTGCCACAGCTCTAGATCCTCTTCGGACACATCCGCTTTGTCGCTACCATCCGTGGGTGCCAGATTCTCATGATGCCTGGCCAGAGTCGCGCTGACCTTCCGGCGTTGTCCGGTGTTCCGATCTGCGGGGACGTCGGCAGGGGAGGCCGAGCGATCGTCCGGCGTCGCGCGCGCGCTTTCGTCCGAGAAGACCGCGAGCCACGCATCCACCTCATCTGATGAGAGCGCGCCCGTCTTGCGGACCACGGCTTCCTGAGGCTTGGGTGGTGCCTTGCGTCGCCTTGCCGTGGGGATGTTGGGTGGCGGAATTTGGCTGTTGGGGTCGTCGTGGAAGACCTGGAGCCAGGCCTCGACCTCATGATTGGATATCTCCTCGGGTTTGCCCGCGGAGCCGGCGTCCTTGGAGACCTCGACGTCCAGCCCCATTTGGTCACCAATCGGTCTTGAGGCCCTCACCGGAGGCGACGTGGGGGAGGGACGCGTGGGTCGCGTGAGGGCCTTCTTCCCCCTGGAACGTTGGGACCCCGTGGTCGACTTCCGCGCGACCCGACTGGGCTGCGGCGTGGGTTTGGGCGCCGGTTCGGGGAAGACCTGCAGCCAGGCATCCACCTCGGCTGCCGAGATGGTGTCGGGCTTCTCCTTCTCAGCCTCGGGTGGCTGTTCCAGCGTCGCCGCGAAGTCCTGCGCCGACACGGTTCTTGCCCCAGTGGCCCGTGCAGCATCGAGCACCTCGCGGTCCGAGGAGACGACGGTCCAGTTGGGGGCATCTGGGAGACTCCTCAGCCGCTCGTGGATGATGCGGTCGGCGATCGTGTGGTGGCGCGCCGCGAAGACCACCCTGACGTCGGTCGTCGACAGGGTCCGGGACAGGCCTCCCGGGATCCCGCCGTCGAAGACGACGACCGCCTTCTTGCGGATGGAGGAGAACCAGGAACGCAGTCTCAGCACCAGTTTGGCCTCATCGTCCGGATCCTCGAGCTCGATGCTCTCCATCGCGGCGATGACGTTGTGTCCATCGATCAGATATGGCATAAGTACCTCATCGGCTAATCTACCACGAACGCGACTCTGGGCGAACGCATCGGTGTGTGCAACTCGTGGCCGTTGGCGCTCGTAGGGAGCACGTGGAGATAACATGCTCCGATACGCCGGCGGTTGTCTAGGGACAACGGTCGGGCAGGGTGGTGCGGGAGAGTTGACAGTCTAGGAGGACAGATGACCAAGGACGAGATGAATCGCTCCGCGAAGGGTGGCGAGCAGGAGAAGGAGCTGCTGGGTTGGTTCAAGGAGTTCGTGACGCAGTTCCAGCTCGCTTGGAAGCTGCTGTGGGACAGTCGCGTGCCGCTGACGACGAAATTGGTGCCGTTGGCGGTGCTGGCCTACCTGATCATGCCCTTCGACGTGCTGCCCGACGCGATCCTGGGTCTGGGCCAGGTGGATGACATTGTCGTCCTTCTGGTGGGCTTGCGCATGTTTGTGTCGTTGTGTCCTCCGGCGGTTGTGGCAGAGCACGACCGGTTGCACGCCGCCGGCGCTGGCGGCGATGGCTGGGAGGCTGACGAGGAAGAGATTATCGATATCGAGGTGGAGATGCCGCCGGAGGGAGACGGCTAGGGGCAGACGGGATAGTCGGGGCCCATCACCAGCCGGAGCTTGAGATCAACTTCCCCTGGACCGACGAAGTCGACGCGATCGTCACCCAGGCCGAAGATGGCCTGGACCGTCGATAGACCGGTGCCCTTGGCGTGGTCAGAGAAGACCTGGATGCGGGTCTGGCCCACAGGCGGGACCTCGCCAGGACCCAGGATAGGGGCCAGACCGGCCTGGTAGAGCCGGTCAGCCGCCAGGCGATCCCAGTCCATGTGACCCGAGCCGTTCCATATCTCCACCTTGGCCGAAGCCAGCGCTGCACGGCTCGGGGCGGGCGGCAGCAGTGCCCGTTCTATGACCGGCGCCATCGCCTCCCAGTTGGGCAGGAAGACCCAGCCGCCCTGTGGCGTCACGTAGGACGAGACCTCTTGAGGCCCGATGTTGTACATCGTCACCTGCGAGGGATCGATGCGCGTCGCCAGCATCCCCAGTGAGAGGACGTTGCCCCAGCCCAGATTGGTGTCCACCAACTCCCCGTACTGCTGGTAGAGCTCGGGAATCGCCCCGAGCAACTGATCGGATCGGGCCTTCATCCAGATGGCCTCGAGCACCTGCTGCTGGCGCTCCTCCCGGTCAAAGACGCTGGTGGTCTTGCGGGTGCGCGAATACCAGAGTGCCAGCTTCCCGTCCATGTGGTGGACGCCCGGCTCCAGGGCGATCCTGTAGAACTCTCCGTTCTCGTCCGGATAGGGCCAGTAGTCCTCCAGGTGACAGTGTACGGGCACATCGATGCCACCCAGTGCGTCGACGATGCCCTTCAGGCCCTGGAAGTTGACCTTGGCATAGTAGTCGGCGGTGATGCCCAGGTTGTAGAGCAAGGTCTGGTTGAGCAGGCCGAAGCCGCCCCCCTCGAAGCCGTAGACATCCCCGTACATATCGGCCGTGTTGACGCGCGACATGTGGAAACTGGGCAGGTAAACGTACAGGTCGCGCGGGATGGAGAGCACGGCGACCGATGGGATATGGGGATAAACCACCACGTACTGGATGGCGTCGGTGTTCCAGTGTGTCCAGTCAGGACGCTTGTCACTGCCCAACAGGGCCACCGTCATCGCGTGCTCTGAGATGGAGTACCGCGGCACGACCGTCGGGATGGGCAGCGTGCCGGAGATCTCCTCGGTCGGCGTGACCGGGATGGGTATGGCCGTGGGGCGCGTCGAGGGAAGGGGCGAAGGCGTGACGGTTGGCGATGGCGTGATCGTCGGCGTCGTGGTCGGGGTAGGCGTCTCGGTGGGCGTCGACGTTGGGGTCGGTGACAGCGTTGCCGTGGGTGGGCGGGCGCTGGGCCGTGGCGTCGGTGTGATGATCCGCACGCCCGACACCGCCAGACCCGATGGCAGCACGCCGGCCAGCGTGGCGATCTGGGCGAACAGGAACACCACGATGAGCGCCAGGCCGATGCAGAGGACGGCGAGTAGAAGCGTCTGAACGTTGGTCTTGCCGAAATGGGAGTCCATGAACGACGGGTGCATCCTCCAATGGTTGCGCTATTGTAGACAGAGATGTGAATCTGTCCAGGCGCGGCACGAGTCGTTGACCGACGCGCCGCGGGCGATATACTACGATGACCAATATTGCCCGGTGGTAGCGCGATAGGGCGCTGACTGCCCGATGGTTGGGAGGCTATACTGTGGGGACTCCCGGGTTGGACGATATCGTCAACTATCTGGAGCTTTCGGACCGATTGGGCACGGGAGGGCAGCCGCGACCGCGTCACTTCCGAGTCTTGGCGGATGCAGGATATTCGGTGGTCGTGAACTTGGCTACACCTCAACCAGGTCGGGCACTGCCCCGCGAGGACTGGCTGGCGTCTCAGCTTGGTATGCAGTACGTGCACCTACCGATTCCGTGGCAGGCGCCGCAACAGGCCCACGTGGATCGCTTCCTCGACCTGATGGCGTTGTTTGGCAACGAGAAGGTCTTCGTACACTGCATCAAGAACATGCGAGTCTCCGCGCTGGTCTATGTCTACCGCGTCTGTAGACTGGGCGTGCCTCTCCGGATTGCTGAAAGCGATATGCTACGAATCTGGCGCCCCGATGGCCCGTGGGCGACGCTTGTGGATAGCGCACTGGTGGGTGCTTGTGAGGGCCTAAGTAAGTCGGCAGCTGATCCGCGGCTCTAGGCGCCTGCATCAGCGGCACGACTATAGCGGAGGTCACGGACACGGCATGGATCCCTATACCATCTCCCAACGCAACGCTTTCGTGACGCACGCCATCGACAGGGACCACGCGCGACGCCTGGACGACGGGTGGCTGAGCCAAGCGCTCGTGGCCCCCGAGACGAGGTTCGTGGTCATCTGGCACGACATGGTGCTCGTCCACACCGATGAGCCCAAGCTATCTAGGCTGCGCCCCTCCCAAGTGGCCGGACCGGACGCCCTGCGGTCCGGTGACGGGGCGGAGACCGTGCTGCTGGGGCTGTTGGACGGCGTCACGTACTTCGGCACGTGCCTGGCCGATGCCTGCGACCCCACGTCCGCCGGTCTGGATCGCTTTGGCGAGTTCCTCGACCTGCGCAGTGTGGCCACGCTGATGGGCGCGGAGGAGGGGGCGCTCGCGGTCCAGGCCAAGGCGCTGCTGCACTGGCGTCGGCAGCACCGCTTCTGTGGTCACTGCGGCGCGCCCACCCGCATCGAGGAGGCCGGCTATGTCTCCCGATGCACCGGCGAGACGTGCGGTCAGCTCAGTTTTCCCCGTGTCGATCCCGCCATTATCGTGCTGGTCACATCCGGCGAACGCTGCCTGCTCGGTCGTCAGCCGCACTGGCCCGAGGGCCGCTACTCCAACATCGCCGGATTCGTAGAGCCTGGGGAGTCGCTGGAGACCGCGGTGGCGCGCGAGGTCTACGAGGAGACCGGGGTCGGCATCCGCTCGCTTGCCTACCACTCTTCGCAACCGTGGCCCTTCCCCCAGTCCCTGATGGTCGGATTCACCGCGCAGGCCGCCACGCAGGAAATCCAGCTCACTGACGGTGAGCTGGAGGACGCGAAGTGGCTCACCCGCGAGGAGATTCGGGACGGCCTGACGGCGGGCGCCATGGGGCTGCCCTCCGCCTACTCCATCTCTTTCCACCTGATCGAGGACTGGTTCGACGCCGGGACCTGTGGGGCGCTTGGCGCTCTGCCGTCTACGGCGTGGTAGATGTGGTGCCGGCGGTCGGCACCCAAGCGGGGAAGTCCTCTGAGGCAGCGGTAGCTGTCACCTGCGCCAGCTGAGCGCCATCCGGTGTGATCAGGAAGATGTCGCTCGCGCTGCTGCGGTTGGATGTGAACGCGATCCAACTTCCGTCGGGCGCCCAGGCGGGATTCCAGTCGTCGGCGCCGTGGGTCGTGATCTGTCGCGGCGGCGTCTCCTCGGTGCCCAGGAGGAAGAGATCCCAGTTGCCGTATGGGTTCGCTGAGAATACGGCGCTGGTGCCGTCTGGGGACCAGGCCAGGCTCGTGATGTTCGCGGGCAGGCGTGGCCCGGGCACCAGTACTTCGGTGCCGGTTAAGGGCATCGTCGCCCTCGCGTAGGGGGCCACCGATGTCAACTGCCACCGCGAGCCGACGTCCGACGTGTACGTGAGCAGAGTTCCGTCTGGCGACCAGACCGGATATCCCTTGTAGCGCAGGCTCGCCTCGTGCTGCGAGACCCGTCTGTCGCTGAAGACCATCGGCTCACGATCATCTCCGAAGAGCCCGACCTCCATGACAAAGATGGCCCAATAACCGCTTCTGACATCGCCATAGGCGAGCCGCTGCTGATCTCGTGACCACGCCGGTGCGGACTCCATGTGGTCGGGACTTCGTGTGATGTTGTGCATCGCTAGTGGCATTCCCTGATCGTCCAGGGGCAGGACGAAGATGTCCGTAGTGTGGTCGACGTAGTCCGCCACTGCCAGGTACTGCCCGTCGGGTGACCACGCGCCCCGTCCGACGACGTGGTGCACCATCGGCATGAGCTGTTCATCGGTGCCGTCACTCCTTGCGTTGATGAGTTGCCCGGATCTGTTGAAAGAGAGGCGATTGGGCAATCGGGGGACTTCACGCAGAGGTGCAGCCGGAGGGTGGGCCGGCGACGGATTCGTGCTACTATGGGGCACGGCTCCAGCGCGATCACAACCTGCGGCCACCAGCGTCAGCGCCATGGCGAGGACCAGATGTGGCCATCGATCGTGGCGTCTCATCATCGGCTTCGCACGGCTACCGGATCACACCTGAAGCGCGGGAGCACAGGCCTGAGTGCCGGAATTGGGAGCAAGCGCATGCTGCGTTCTATCATGGGGTCACGCGACGTCAAACCGCCCACTGAAGTGGTGACCGTGCTTCCAACGATTGAGATTCGCTGGTTCGGAGAGGACGCGGTCCCGACCGAGGTGCGTGAATGGTTCGGGGGTCTGTCCACCAAGATGGACAGCCAGCCGGCCCGGGTCGATCATTATCTGATGGAGCCCCGCACCGATGCGGTGGGCATCAAGTTTCGGCAGGGCCGGATCGAGGTGAAGCAGCTCCGCGGTGAGCGCCGCTTGGCGCTCTTCGCTCCGGGCTGGGAGGGCTACGTCGAACAGTGGCACAAGTGGGGCTTCACGCTGGCGCTGGGGCAGCGCCGGCGGAGAGCTCTGATGCGGCTCGACAGTTGGCTGCCGGTGCGGAAGAAACGCTATGTGATTGAGTACGGCATCAGTTCGACCGGACAGCCCATAGCGCTCCGAGGCGGGTCCCGTGCCGGATGCATTTGCTCGGTCGAGCTCACCGAGGTTCGGGTGCGCAGGGACACGTGCTGGACCCTTGGATTCGAGGCGGAGCTCTCGGACGAAGAGTCCGAGCACGGCCTTCGGCGCGTCGCCCGCGAGGTATTGGACGCGTATCCGCTGGCTCCCATCGAGCCGTCGACCTCGCTCAGCTACCCAAGTTGGCTGCGCGGACTGCAAGCGACGGCGGGGGCCTGATCCAGGCCCCCGCTTCACGTTAGGACTTCGGCGACGCCTCGGGATCACTTCACGATGTAGTACGTGCCGCGCTTGCGCCCGATCTTGAGCAACACGCCGCGCTCGACAAGATCGGCAAGGTCCAGTCGGAGCGTCTCGGCGCTGACGTCCGGACACAGCTCCTGGTAGTCCCGGTTCCTGATGCGGTCGTGCTCTTGTAGGTACTGCAGCGCCTTGGCCTGCCGCTCGTTCATCGTCAGGTCGGCGGTATTGGGCAGATGCGGTTCGTGGACCTGTTCGTTCCTGAAGAGCACGGTGAACGAGGTCTCTTTGGGCAGGAACTGCGGCAACGGGTGTCCGGCGTTGACCATCTCCTCGATCATCAGGTCCACACCCATTCCCAGCTCCTCGATGTGCCCCCATTGGAAGAGCCCGTTGACGATGCGAGGATTTCGGGAGAAGTGCTCGTCGACGATGTTGTCCAGCGTGATGTAGCCGGGCAATCCTCCGGGGCTGCTGATCTCCAGGCGATCCGCGTGCATGCGCACCTCGATCGCGCGGCCACCCAGACGGTAGTCGCGGTGTGCCACCGCGTTCACCAGGGCCTCGCGGATGGCCTGTGGTGGGTAGATCCACTGTTCCTCGCGCTTGAGCCCTCGCACCACGGCGCCCCTGTGCAGCTCCTCCTTGAGAATGTCGTAGGTCCGCGTGATGACGCGAGCCAGCGGCCCAGTGACGTCCACGCGGCGCCCGTAGCTGGGCGTGTCCTCGGTCCTGCGAGTGCCCTGACCCGTGAACTTGACGAAGGTCACGCCACAGCGCGGGATATAGGTCTCCGGGGTCTTGCAGAATAGGAGCACGCCAGCAACCGTGGGGTGGCCGTTGGGTAGAAGCCACCCTCGTTCGGCCAAAAGGTCATCAAGGGGACGGGTCAATTGGCGCCCCTGTCTTTCCTGCCAGACCTTGACGAACTCGCTGAGTATGTCCTCATCCAGGTCGTCACGGGTGGCGCCGGGTACTGGTTGCGCCTCGTAGTCGCCGACCGAGCGGCTGGACATGACCTGACCGATCTGGTCACCTGTGAGCGGGCGGTTCTCCAATCCGGCCCGGACCAGGACACGTCCGTCGTCGAGGCTGTGGAGCGTGTTGCTGCGGGTGACGTGACCTACGAAGATGAAGCTGCCGGCGACCTCGGTCTGGGTCCAACTCGCGATCACCGGTGGCCTGCAGCGGAGAGCTGCCTGCTCCACCACGGTGTTCACTTCCTCGGGGAAGTCAAAGCCCACGGGGGAGCCACTGCGGCTGACCCCAACATAGATGGTGCCGCCGTCGGAGTTGGCGAAGGCGACCAGTGTCTCGGCTAGCTCATCGCCGTCCGCCTCAGACAGGAGTGCGACCAGCTGCCCGGCGTGAGGCCGGGCTCTGTGTTGAGGGTTGGACCGCGGTGTCTCAGGCATCGTGGGCTCCTGGGGCGGCGCTCCGGCGGGGAACGGCCCCTATGTGGTCAGCTCGACGTCCGTCACGGTAGGCTCTCCGTCGTCCGGCTCGGGGCTGTCCGGTCCGGTCGGCGTCGGATCGGGCGTAGGTTCCGGATCGGCGATGTCGACTGGCGTAGCCGGGTCCGACGGGCCCTCAGCGGCGTCCTCGTCCTCCACATCCTCCTCTTCGTGATTGTCAAAGAGGCGGGCCACGGAGGCTACGCTATCGCCCGGCTTGAGGTCCATCATGTGGACGCCCTGCGTATTGCGTCCCACCGTCGGGATAAGGTCCACCGGCGTCCGTAGGATGATGCCACCGTGCGACATTAGCGTGATCTCGTCATCGTCCTGTACGATACGACCGTCGATCACGTGGCCTGTCCGGTCGGAGACCTTGTAGGCGCGGAGGCCCTTACCGCCGCGGCGCTGCCGTCGGAACTCCCTGAGCTCGGTGCGGCGACCAAAGCCCTTGCTGGAAGCCAGGAAGAGCTTGCCGTCCGGCTCCACTACCTCAGCTATGGTGATGCGGTCGCCATCGGCGAGCCACATCGCCCGCACGCCGCGGGCGTTTCGGCCCATGGCCCGCACATCCTGTTCGGCGATGCGGATCGACTTCCCCTGCTCCGTCACCATAATCAACTCATCGTCACCCTGGGTCAGCCTGACCCAGCACAGCTCGTCGCCATCATCCAGTCGCATCGCGATCAGGCCGCTGGGACGGACCGATGAGAAGCGTTGCAGGGCCACGCGCTTGGCTACGCCGTGGCGCGTGATCATCATCACATAGCGAGCGTCCTCGAAGTCGGGCACGTTGACCAGCGCGGTGACGCGCTCGTCGGGCATAATAGCCAGGATGCCTGCCAGCAGGGCGCCCTTGGCGGTCCGTCCCGACTCCGGCACCTGGTAGACCTTGAGCTGGTAGATCCGTCCGCGGTCTGTGAAGAACAGCAGCGTGTCGTGGGTACCGGCGGAGACCAGCAACGTCACTTGGTCCTCGTCGCCCGTCGTCATCCCCATCACGCCGCGCCCGCCGCGTCGCTGTGCCCGGTAGACAGTCCACGGTACCCGCTTGATGTATCCGCGCTCCGTGACCGAGACGAGGACGTCCTCCTTCTCAATGAGATCCTCTTCGTTGAAGGAGCCATCGACATGCGGCAGAATCTGCGTGCGGCGCGGATCGCCGTAACGCTCTCCAAGCTCCAGTAGATCGGTGCGGATCACGTAGCGCTGTTGGTGTGGCGATGCAAGCAACCCCTCGAGATAGGCGATGGTCTTCAGCAGCTCTCCGTACTCGTCCTCCAGCTTCTGGCGCTCCAGGCCGGTGAGCCGGCGCAGCTGCATATCGAGGATGGCCTGGGACTGAGCTTCGCTGAGCTCGAAACGCTCCATCAGCCGCTGGCGAGCGGTGACCACGTCTGGGGACTCGCGAATGGTGGCGATGACCGCGTCGAGATGGTCCAGTGCGACAAGCAAACCCTCTAGAATGTGCGCGCGCTGCTGCGCCTTGTTGAGGTCGTACTGCGTGCACCGAACCAGCACGTCGATGCGATGGTCCAAGAAGATCTGCAGCAGGCGCTTGAGCGGCAGCACTCGGGGGACCCCGTCCACCAGAGCCAGCATCTGGATGCCGAACGTTGTCTGGAGCGGTGTGTGCTTATAGAGCCGGTTGAGTGCCTTCTGGGGCTGTGTGCCACGCCGGAGTTCAATGATAATGCGCATGCCGGTGCGGTCGGACTCGTCCCGCAGGTCGCTGATCTCGTCCAATCGCCCGGTGCGCACCAGGTCCGCGATGCGTTCCAGCAGCGCGGTCTTATTGAGCTGGTAGGGTATCTCGCTGATGACGATGCGGAACCGCCCGCCGCGCATCTCCTCGACCTCGGCTACGGCCCTGACCGTGGTTTTGCCCCGCCCGGTTGCATAGGCCTTGATGATCGCCTCATCACCCAGTATCTGCCCACCTGTGGGGAAGTCGGGTCCCTTGACGAACGTCATCAGTTCGCTGACATCGACGTCGCTCAGGCGCTCCCAGTTGTCGAGCATGTGGACGCAAGCGTCGATGGTCTCCCCCAGGTTGTGCGGGGGAATGTTGGTGGCCATACCCACGGCGATGCCGGACGAGCCATTGATCAGGAGGCTGGGAATGCGGGCGGGCAGCACGGTGGGTTCCTGCAGGCTGCCGTCGAAGTTGTCGATCCAGTCGACCGTGTCCTTTTCCAGGTCGGCGAGGAGCTCCATAGCGATGGGAGCCAGGCGGGCCTCCGTGTAGCGCATCGCGGCAGGTGAGTCCCCATCGATCGAGCCGAAGTTGCCTTGTCCGTCGACGAGCATGTAGCGCACGGAGAAGTCCTGCGCCATACGCGCCATGGCTTCGTATACAGCGGTGTCGCTGTGAGGATGGTACTTGCCCAGCACCTCACCCACGATGCGGGCAGACTTCTTGTGCGCCGTGGTCGGACGGATGCCCATATCCTGCATCGCGAAGAGGATGCGGCGCTGCACGGGCTTGAGCCCATCGCGGGCATCCGGCAGCGCCCGTGACACAATGACGCTCATGGCGTAGTCTAGGTACGCCGACCGCATCTGATTGCGGATGTCGATCGGTTTGACCGTGCCGGTGGTGGCCTCGGGTTGGATGGGGTCGGGAGGGGCTTCTGACAAGTGCTCGTTGCCTCCAAGGGCGATCAGCTAGAAGGTGCCGTTCAGAGGTTCATTATAGCGCAGACGGGGGGATTTTCGAGTCTGAGAAGGCATGTCGCTGACCTGCTGAGGGGGGCTGATAAGATGGCTGCGGGGAACGAGCGGTATCCGCTAGCAGTCCGTGGGGCAGGGATCAGCGGACGATGAACTCGTCGACGGTCAGGGCGCCGTCGAGGGGGCGGAGGGTAACGGTGCGGGGCTTGGAAACGAGCCCGGAAGCAAGAGCGACGGGTGCGCCGTCTAGAGTGATGATGCGAGTCGCGCCGGTCTCGTCGGTGAGTTGGACACGACCGACTTCGGGGCCTGGGACAAGTTCGAGACGGCGCCCCTCCCACCGGACCGTGAGCGCAGCGCCGTCGCTAGACGAGCAGGTGTAGGCGTTCAGCGAGGCGTCGTCGTCGTCGACCGTCTCCCAGGGCCCCGTGTAGCCGATCTGCCAGGCGGTCTCCTGATGCACGCCCTGGTAGAGGGTCGGTTCAAGCCCGTTGAGGTAGTTGGAGAGGGCGTCGTAGACGGGCAGGGGCGTGAAATCGGGCTCCACCAGGCGGAAGTAGTAAAAGGGCTGGTCGACCTCGTGGTCTGATGCGCGCTTGAAGAACCAGACTGTGGTGACGCCGGCCCAAGGCCACTCGCGCTGGACACGGTCATAGGCCAATGGCGCCCAGCGCGCTTGCTGATCAAGGGTTACGCGCCCGAACCGGTCGGGCACCGACTGCGGTGCCGCGTTGCTGTTCATCTCGCTGAGCCAGATGGGCTTGGCGGCGTCGCCGTTGGCGACCATCACGTCGCGGACCCACATCGGGCGCGAGAAGTTGATGTCCCTCAGCGTGTTTCGATGATCGGTGGGCCCGGACCAGAGCATGTAGTCGTTGACGGCCATGATGTCGAAGCAGTCGCCCGCGCCGGCGTTGTACATACGTTGCAGAAAGACGGTGTCCATCAGATTGTTGCCCTGATAGTCCGCGTTCCAGGTGCCCAATTCGGAGGTCTGCGCCATCGCCCCACTGATGACGACGGCGTCGGGGTCGGTGGCCTTGACGCGGGTATAGGCGGCGCAGAGCAGCTCGGTGTAGCCCTCGGGATCGACCGGCTGATGCCCCCACTCGGGGTGGATGTTGGGCTCGTTCCAGATCTGGTAGAAGCGGATACGGCCGCGGTACCGGTCGACGACGGCGGCCGCGTAGTCGGCATAGTCGTCCTGATCGTCCGGCGGGGCAAAGGCGCCGCGCTCTGTCCCGTCGGCGCGGGTCCAGGCGGGCGGGGCTTCTAGGCGCGCGATGATATCGATGTCATAGGCCGCCGCCAGGTCCACGATCATGTCGTACTTATCCCAGGCAGAGCGGTGGGGTTCGTGGCGGCGGTCCTCGAAGTCACCCTTGCCGTGGATTTCGATATCGTACCAGGGGAAGGACTGACGAATCCACGCGAAGCCGGCGTCGGCGATCATCTCAACCGAGCGCTCGCGCTTATCGGACTCGACCTCCTGATCGAGAAAGGTGTTGACCCCAAAGGGCGCGAGGTCTGTGTATGCGACGGCGGCTTCGGGGACGGTACTGGGAAAGGGACGCAGCCCACCCAGCGCCCACTGGGCGATGCCCCGGACTTGGGCGAGCAGGGTCTCCTCGCCGGTGATGCCGAACATGATCTCGCGGGGCGACCTACACGCGACCAGCAGGGCTGCGGCGACTAAAAGGGACGAGCCGACCCGGATGGGTGGCGCGAGGCTGAGCCGCGTGCGCATTGGCTGCGTACGCTAGGTTTGGGGTACCTTGCGCGGAGCCGGGCCCAGTTGTTCTTCCAGCATCAGGCCAACTGAGAGGGGCTGGCGCTTGCCTGTGAAGGCTCTTACTTCTTCCAGGCACTTGCCGTAGACCTCGAGGAGGGAGGTGTCGTCCTCCTTGTAGCCGCTGACCGTGCGTCGCGCGCAGGTACAGCAGCCCAGGGATGCACGATAGCTGTCGAGATCGCAGGTGAGGCAGCTCCCCAGACGGATCATCATCAGGCCAAACGCGATAACTTCTGGGTCATTGTGGGGGAGACGGTTGATGCGGCGTGTTAGATTCTGCCACTGGGGGCCGCGCAGGTCGCCGAGCTGTTCGATGCACCGGGGAGGAAAGAGTATTTCGCTGTCTGGATACATTCGGTCCTATGGTTGCCTAGGAGCAGGAACAGCCGCGCGTGACCAGGTGACTTCTAACCGGACTGGGGCAATGATAGCATACTCGAGGGGGGATTTCAAGGGTGGGTGCCCCTAAAAGGAGAGGACCCGGCTAATGCCGGGTCCCCCGCTTTGCTGAATTGTCCATACATCACCTCCTCAAAAGGAGATACGGGGCCTAAGGGTGTGCACCCCCGTAGGAACCGTCCATTAGCATTATAGCACACGTGTCAAGGGCCGCAACTGCAGATTGATGTGGACGTCTGGATCAGACCGGCGCGAGAGTCGGCCGAATGCGCATGCTCCAATCCAGCTTGTCGGCCAGCAGCATGCGCCCTAGCTTTTCCCCGTAGGCGGTGAGTTCGGGGATGGCAGAGGCGTCGTCCATCGCGATCGGGCGCTCGAGGTCGACCTGGAAGCGCCGGAAGTCGAGATGCTCGAAGAACGTGTCCACCAGGTGGACCTGCTGGTCGGCGGCGGAATCCATGAACGCGCCCAGCAGGGGATTGAGCCACTGCCACACCCACCAACGGTCTACATGGTCGACGTTGTGGACGTGGGGGTCACGCCCGGTGCCCAAGCTGATCAGTGTTGTCTCAGTGGGGTCCCAGCCTAAGCAATACTTGAGCTCATAGGCAGCGACGTAGCAGGGATTGGCGTAGGAGCCGACGCCGCCGTCGACATAGCGCCCGTCCACGACGGGGAAGTAGGTGGGGACGGAGCTGGAGGCGAGGACGGCCTTGACCACGGGCCACGTGGCGTACTCGGGCTTCCATCCCTTGATGAAGCGAGTACGGCTCTCGAGAAGGTCGAAGGCGGTGATGACCACGTCGATGCGCGGCGATGACCTCCACAGGTCGCCCATCGTGAGATCGCCCAAGTGCTGGGTCAGGGCCGCGCGGAGCGGCGCCTGTGGGTAGCGATATCGCGCCAGAAACCAGAGGCGACTGCGCAGCGTCTTGCGGAAGAGGGCGCTACCGAGCTGGGTGTACAGCCGGTGCATCTCGCCTCCCGTGAGGCCAACACCGATACCGGCGGAGATGATCGAGCCGGTGGATGTGCCGGCGGCGAGCTGGAAGATCTCGGAGGCACCCAGGCCCAGGTGCTGCTCGAGCATCTCGATGGCGCGGGCGACCATGACGCCTTTGATGCCACCCCCGTCGATGGCGATGGCGACGTGTTTGCGGAAGGGTTGCATAGGACGCCTCCTGTCTCAGGTGAGATGGTAGCACAGGAAGCAGAAACCGCGACAGGGAAGCCCTGCCGCGGTGTCGGGGCGGGCGGATTTGAACCGCCGACCTCACGGACCCAAACCGTGCGCGCTAACCAAACTGCGCTACGCCCCGAGGTGGCCCCAGTCTACTCCGAAACAGGGCCCCGTCAAGGCGCCCAGGACAGCCGCTGGCTCTCCCAGCCCGGTAGCGAGGGGCCCAAGTCGAGAATGCGCCGGACCTGCCGTGTGCCGAAATCCATCACATAGATTCCCCAGCCGCCGCTACGGTCGCTGACAAAGGCGATCGATCCGCCGTCGGGCGACCACGTGGGGAGCCCCTCGTTTGAGGGCTCGGTGGTGAGTGCGTCGACCCCGCCCTGCGGGCTGAGCAAGAACAGATCCCAGTTGCCGGCGCCGTTCCCCATATAGGCGAGTAGGTTGCTGCCCGGCGCCCAACTAACCGCCTGGTCGTTCTCACTGGCGGTCAGGCGTCCGCCCGGTTGGCCGTCGTCGGGGTTGTCCAGTGTGATCCCACAGATTCCCTGCGGGTCGCAGCCGGTGTAGGCCAGGATCCCATTGCGGCCCCATGCCGGGGCCCAGCCGGTGGAGAGACGCCGGGGTTCTCCGGAGCCGTCTGTGTTGGCGACGTAGATACCCCACGTACCGGCGGATTCCAACACCGCGTAGGCCAGACGGCGGCTGTCCGGTGAGAGTGTGGGCCAGGCCTGCTGGCCGGGTGAGAGCAGCTGCAGGGGCACGCCCTCCTCAGGGAGCTGCATACGGACCGTGCCGGCGTTGCGGTCGCGATAGGCCACACGGCCCGTGGACCACTCCCACCAGGGCTGATCCCCGTTGGACGCGACTGAGATGATGCGACCGTCCGCATAGAGCGCGTAGAGGTTGTTGGTACCCGTGGCTGCGTCATAGACGGTGTAGGCCAGGCGCCCAACCGAGAAGCCGGCGATGGGCTGTGGCGTGAGAACGGCCACGGTGCCGCTGACGGGCACCGGCGTGGCGATCAGGCACATCTGTGCGGCCTCGGATCGCTTCTCCTCTACCGTGGGATCGGCATACATTCTCAGGGCTTGGCTGTACTGGACCTCAGCGGGGCACATCTCGCCCTGAGAAGCACGGAGGTCACCGTATTCGATGTAGGCTCGGTAGAGCCGCTGGACGACGTCCTCGTAGTCGGGCGCTACGGCGGCCAACGTCTCGAACCTGGCGATGCATTCCTCCCAGTCGACGGCCCAGTAGTTGAGCGCGTTGAGGTAGCGGGCGGCCAGGCTACGCTGTTCCACGACCTCGGCCTCGAGTGGGCGGAGGGCGATGGCCTGGTCCAGATAGGAGATGCCAACCTCGAGCTGATCCTCTGCAAGGTAGGCCTGACCGGCGCGCCGCAAGCTGTCGTAGAGCATCTGCTCCACGTCGACCTGCTCGAATGCCGGGTCGAGGCTGCGCAGCTGGGTGAGCGTGCGGGCCGTCGCGACCCAGTCCTCGCTGTCGTAGGACGCCTGCGCCTGTTCGAGCAATTGCTCGGCCACCGACTTGGCTGCCTCAAGGGTAGGTGTGGGCTTGACCTGCATTCGGATCGTCGCTTCGGCGAGGCCCTGTTGGGCTAGACTGTGGTCCTCGTCGATGCTGAGCACGTACTCGAACTCCGCGAGCGCCCGCTCCGTGCGTCCCTCGTTCAGGGCCGTGATCCCGGCGTCGTAGTGCTCGGCGATCACGGCCGCGCGGCGGCCCTGTCGGTCCCGCTCGCCGAGATAGACACCGTAGTACGCGGCGCCGGCGAGGATACCGACGAGGAGGGCGATGGCGCCAAATGCGATCAACAGCTTGAGCCAGATGCGCCGCGGCCTAGATCTCGTCTTTCTCATAGAAGGCGACTCGCCGTACTCGCCGGTCTGGGTCTGCCGGCTCGATGACTCCGCTGCTATGTGGCCCGCGGGAGGTGGATCGCTAGATCCGCCGGTCTGCGGCGGTGTGCGCTCTGGTCTAGGTCTCGCCTCGCTCGTGGTAGGCGGACCGTCTGATTGGCCTGCCCGCGCCTGCGCCCGCCGCGCCATCCGCTCCCGCAGTGACGTCCAGAAGGGCTGCCGAGGCTGTGCGGCGGACCGTCGCGCGCGCCAGAAGAGTCCGCGCCGCCGCCTGCCCTCGTCCACCAGCGTGATGCCGCAATGGGGGCAGACGATCGTGGCGCCGCCCAGCGGCTCGCCGCACGAGGGACACTCGGCCATAGCCTATTCCCAGTGGAACTGCTCGAGGGCAAGGCCCCCGACGAACTCGCGCAGCAGCGAGTTCTCAGGCACGAGGTCGCGGTCGACCGGCTGGAACCACTGCAGGAACTTGAGCAGGCGCTTGCTCTCCACCCACTGCGGGGAATCCGGATCGACCTGTAGCAACAGGGGCTCGGCGAAGGGCTTCAGCACGGCTAGCTCATAGACCAGGGCCGAGTTGAACATCACGTCGGCGTACTCCTGATAGGGGAAGATGTGCCGTTTCTCTCCACGGCGGACGCTCTCCCACCTCTGTAGCGTTTCGGTGGCGCTGTAGCCGCGGGTGCGTGCGTCGCGAGTCACGCGGCGGATCAGCCGCGTGTCGGTGGTGGGGACACGATTGTGGCGATCCAGGTTGAGCTGGGTCAGGGCCGAGACGTAGACGCGGAAGAGGATTTCCTCCTGGAGTGAGTAGACGAGCTTGGGGTTGAGCCCGTGGATACCCTCCACCAGGATCAGCTGACCGGGCTTGAGCTGGACTGTGCGTCCCGGTTCGCGCATGCCGCTGTAGAAGTTGAAGTTGGGGAGCTGAACCTCGTCGCCGCGCATCAGGGCCTGGAGCTGCTCGTTGAAGCACGCCAAATCCAGCGCGTCCAGCGCCTCGAAGTCGTACTCGCCGTTGGCGTCCTTGGGCGTGTCCTCGCGGTTCACGAAGTAGTTGTCGAGTTCCAGGGCGAACGGCCGTATGCCGTGGGCCAGGAGCTGGACTGCCAGCCGCTTGGAGAAGGTGGTCTTGCCGGAGGACGACGGCCCCGCGATCAGAACCAGGCGTATCTGGTCGCGGCGATCATAGATCTGGCGGGCGATGCCCGAGATACGCCGCTCGTGCAGCGCCTCGGAGACCAGGATGATCTCGCTGATGCGGTCGCGCTGGATGGCGTGGTTGAGCGAACCGACGCAGTCCGTGTCCAGCAGGCGCAGCCAGTCCCCGTACTCTTGGAAGACTCGCATCAGCTGCGGGTAACGGATGGGCGTCTGCAGCTCGGTGGGTGCGTGACGCCTGGGAAACTGGAGGATGAATCCCTCCTCCCAAGGCAGCAGCTGGAAGAACTTGAGGTAGCCCGTGCTGGGCACCATATAGCCGTGAAAGTAGTCGCGGAAGTCGCCCAGACCGTAGAGGCGCAGATAGGCCTTCCGCTTGCGGTCGCGGCCCTCGAACACGGCCGTTTTGTCGCTCTCGTTACGCGCCTCGAAGGTCGCCAACGCGTCATCCAGGGGGACTTCTTCCCGCGTGATGGGTATGTCGGCCTCGACGGTCCGGCGCATCTCGGCCTCAAGCTGCGCGATCTCATCGCCGGTCAAGGGGTCGCGATTGCGCACTTCGCAGAAGTAGCCGCCGTACGGCAGCGAGTGATCGACGAAAATCTCGACATCTGGGAAGAGTCGATGTGCCGTGGCCACAAGCAGGAAGGTGAGTGACCGCCGGTAGATTCGGCCGCCGTCCGACTGACCCAGATCGATGGGCTGGACGTGTGAGTCCTGCTCGACAGCATAGGTCAGCTCGCGCAGATTGCCGTTGACCAGGGCAGCCATGGTGGGCACCTCGGGCTCGCACTCCACGGCGCAGAGAAATGTGTCCAGCCTAGTCCCGATCGGCCCTTCCAGAATCTCCCCATCGGGCAGCGTGATCTGGACGGTGTCGCGTGGGGTACCGCGTCGTATGCTTTGGGTATCGGTCATGGGTGTCTGTCCGTGTGTGGCTCTATGCGCAGCGGCGCTGATCCAGGCTAGTATACCGCCTTCATATGGACGGTAAAGGTTGCGGCGTACAGCCTGTGAGATACACTGACTGCGACGAGTGATTGCGGGCTCGATGGTTGGGTCGGCGGAGGCGTAGCGCAATGAAGCGATTCGCGGTTCTGCAGTTGTCAGGGTGTGCGGGATGCGAGGTGTCGCTGCTGAACGCTGACGCATGGGTCGACCGTTTCGACTTGGTCTATATGCCATTGGTGGCGTCGGTGCACGACGTGCCGGAGGTCGACACCCTACTGATCAGCGGCGGGGTGCGGACGGACGAGGACTTGTACAAACTGCGCCGGGCGGTGAAGCGCGCTGCACAGGTGGTCGCGGTGGGGACCTGCGCGATCTCGGGCGGAGTGGCAAACCTGGGAGACCGCGACGACGTACGCGAGTTGTTCCTCACGCAGGCGCAGCGGCACCACGTACCCCGTCTGCTGCCCAAGACGCATCCGGTCGATACCTATGTGGACGTCGACCTCTATCTGCCGGGTTGTCCACCGACGCCCGAGCTCTTCATGGCTGTGCTGGACGAGGATGCCGATTTCAAGGCCAGCAAGATCGTGTGCCAGGAGTGTGGAAGGAAGAAGCTGCGCGATATGCGTCCCAGCCACCTTCTGGGGTTCCAGCAGGGCGAGGTGCAGCCGGATATCTGCCTGGTGAACCAGGGGTATCTGTGTGTGGGGACCTCGACGCGGGGCGGGTGCAGAGCCCCGTGCCCGAGGGCTGGGCACCCGTGTGTTGGGTGTCGTGGGCCATCCGATGTCTTCATAGAGAAGCAGTCTGGGGCCTGGTTCACGTCCATCAAGCGCGTCTTCAAAGGGATGACCGACATCCCGGAGGACGAGATCGACGCGGCTCTACGCTCGCCGCAGTTGGCACTCTTTCTCTTCCAGTTCTCTGATTACTCGGGTGATGATCGGGCGCCGCGCCCGAAGGAGAAGGTGCTCTGATGGCTACACTTACATTCCCGCTGAGCCGAATCGAGGGGCACGCCCAGGTCGTCATCGAAGTCCGCGGAAGCGAAGTGCTGTCGGCACATTTCCAGGCCACGGAGTTCCGGGGCTTTGAGTACCTGGTCCGGGGTGGGCCGGCGGAACAGATGCCGGTGATTGTGCCGCGTATCTGCGGGGTCTGCTCGACCGCGCACCACGTGGCCTCGGTCAAGACCCTTGAGGATGTCTTTGGCGTCACGCCGCCGCCGCTTGCGGCGACTATCCGTGAGCTGCTGCTCCTGGGGCAGTTGATCCAGAACCAGGCGACCTCGCTCTTCATTTTCACGATGCCGGATCGATTGGGGGTCGATAGCCTCTTCGATCTGGAGGATAGTGATCTGACAGATTTGCAGCAGACAGCGATGACGACGCGCGCCTTGCAGGTGCGCCAGGCGGGCACGCACCTGATCTCGCTGGCAGGTGGGCAGTTCATCCATCCGATCAAGGCGGTGATCGGCGGCGTCACCTCGGGGATCACCGACGAGGCTGCCGCCGAAATGCGCGAGGAGTTGACGCAGGTGCTGCCGGTGGCGACCCAGCTCGTCGATGACTATTGGGCCGCCTCGCTGGCTATGGCCGAACGACTGGGCACGTGGGGCGACGACCAGCCCGCATGCTATATCGCGTCAGTGGGCGCGGAGAAGCCCAACTACTACGGCGACGTGTTGCGGGTGATGGGATGTGGGGAGCGGGGGATGTGTACGATCTTCCCTGCTCGTGAGTATGCCGAGTATCTGGAGGTCGAGGAGAGCGACTACAGTTACGCCCATCAGACCAGTTACCGGGGCAACGTGATGCGGGCGAACAGCCTGGCGCGGGTGAACCTGGTGCAGAGGCTGGGTACGCCGAAGGCCGATGCATATCTGTCGCACTTCCACGAGACGTTTGGGATGCCGGCGCACGCGATCCTGTTGTTCGATCTCGCCCGGGGTATCGAGTTGGTCTACGCCCTCGAGCGCTCTCTGGAAATCCTGGGCGGGCCGCTGGACCACGAGGATACGGATGTGGCCTACACGCCGCGGGATGGCGAGGGTTACGGTCTGGTCGAGGCGCCGCGCGGCCCCCTGATCCACCACTACCGGGTCGAGGACGGCAAGATCGCGCAGGCGGAGTTCATTATCCCCACAGTCCACAATCTGCTGGCGATCGAGCGGGCGCTGCGCGTGGCTGCAGAGCGCTACGTCACGCCGGCGGGTGTGAATATGGAGTTGGAGAACGCCGTAGGACGGGTTGTGCGGGCGTTCGATCCCTGTATCGCGTGCGCGACTCACTGACTGATACCGGTGTGCCCGTCAGTCTGCCGACCCATCGGGCACGTCGCGGACGCGAGATGCCTGAACGCAAAGGAGCATTGGCGTGAAGGAGATTGCCTCGTCCCACCCCCGAATGTCTGCAACAGTCAACATCGACACCGGTGCCCCATCGGTGCCCTACAGCCCTATGATCTTCGGTGGGTTTCTGGAGCACTTCGGTCGCCAGGTCTACGGCGGTGTCTTTGAGCCCAGTTCGCCCCTCTCCGACGAGGATGGATTCCGGCTGGATGTCATCGCGGCGCTGAAGGAGTTGCGGGTGCCCGTGGTGCGCTGGCCCGGCGGATGCTACGTCAGCGGCTATCACTGGGAGGCCGGCGTAGGCAGGAACCGCGTGCCGACCGACGACATGGCTTGGGGCGTGATCGAGCCCAACACCTTTGGCACTGACGAGTTCATCAAGCTCTGTCGACGCTTGGGGTGGCAGCCCTATATCTGCAACAACGCCGGCAACGGCACCGTCGACGAGATGAGGAACTGGGTCGACTATTGTAACGGACGGACGGGCACATACGCGCAGATGCGCAGAGACAGCGGACATGCTGAGCCGCACGACGTGATCATCTGGAGCATCGGCAACGAGAACTGGGGCGAGCACGAGATAGGGGCCAAGCCCATAGAGCAGTGGGCGCCACTGGTTCTTGCAGCTGCGACTGCTATGAAAAGGGTCGATCCGCAGGTTCAGCTGTCCGCTGCGGCGATGCCCTCGCGGGAGTGGACGCTGCCCCTGTTGCAGATGGCAGGACCTTGCCTGGACTATATCTCGATCCATGGCTATTGGCTGGGTCTCTGGCAGAAGAACGACACGCCCGACTATCTGACCTGCATCATGCACTCCGAGGCGCCGGAGCAACTGATAGCCGACTACATCGATGTCTTGGAGGAAGCCGGCTACCGCGGCCGGGTCAAGATTGCCTTCGACGAATGGAACCTTCGGGGCTGGCACCATCCCGGGTTCCCGCGCAAGACCGTCCAAGACTATACCGATCCGGAGGTCGTCAAGCTAGTTAGAGCACGCGAGAAGAACGATATCGCGTCCCAGTACACGATGGCGGACGCGCTGTTCTCGGCTTCGTTCCTCAATGCCTGTCTGCGGCACGCGGACGATGTGGGTATGGCCAATATCGCTCCGATCGTGAACACGCGGGGACCGCTCTATGTGCATCCCCAAGGGATCGTCAAGCGCGCGCACTTCCACACGATGGCGATGTACGCCAACGAACTGGAGGCCCGCGTCGGGGAAATCGACCTGTCGGCGCCGAGCCTCCGGCACGGTGAGCGGAGCCTTCCGGTGCTGGATGCGATCGCCACTGTGGACGAATCGGGCACAGAATGGGCCATTGTGCTGGTGAACCGTCACCCCTCGGACAGTGTAGCCTGCACGGTCAACCTAGGGCAGGTGCCACTTGATGGTGCATACCAGGCGACCATCCTCAGTGGCGACTCCCCAGACTCTTACAACGACGTCGAGTACCCCGATCGTGTGGCGCCGGTGGCGACGAAGCTGACCTTCAGGAATGGCATTGCCGATCTGCCGCCCCATTCGCTGACGATCGTGTCTGTGAGGACGCGCGCCACCTCCTGAACTTGCGGGCGTCGGGGTGCTCACGTACGCTGAGGTGATGAGATAAACGATGACTGCGTCAGTTGGCGCCGACACTGACGCGGATTGCCGGCTGGTAGATTCAGCTGGTTCCCCATGAGGAGTTGCTGCGGACCAGAGGCTTGCCTGGACACTATCCCGTTGCGCCGGTTGACGGGGCAGCCGTCACAGCGCACTAACTGCATCATCGGGTGCTGGGAGAGGAGCGGCATCACATGGCTACACATCGGTTGAAGAACGCGCTGCTACCCCTCGACGATTCATGGGATGTCATCGTCATCGGGGGTGGCCCCGCAGGATGCACCGCCGCCATAGCAGCTGCTCGCGCAGGCGCAAAGACGCTTCTCGTCGAGGCAACAGGCGTGTTGGGAGGCATGGGCACCTCCGGCCTGGTGCCGGCCTGGTGCCCGTTCACCGACGGGATTCGGTTCATCTACGGCGACCTTGCGAAACAGGTCTTCGACAGGTGCAAGGCCGGCATGCCTCATATTCCTGCCGACACGATCCACGGGCACATCACACTCGACGGCGAACGGCTGAAGCGCATCTACGACGATATGGTAGGTACCTCGGGCGCCGTCGTTCGTTTTCACACGCGGCTTGCGGCGGTTGAGATGGATCAGCCGGGCATTGTCGCGGCGGTGATCTGTGCCAACAAGGACGGTCTCACCGCGTACAGCGCCAGGGTGTACATCGACTGCACCGGCGATGCCGATCTGGCGACGTGGGCGGGGGCCGACTACAAGAAGGGGGATGAGGCGGGGACGATGCAGCCGGTAACCCACTGCTGTATCATCAGCAATGTCGATACCGAGGCGCTTGAGAAGGGCGAGAGTCTGCATCACTCCAATCCCAACAGCCCGGGCTGGGATATGGCACAGGATGACGAGTTTCCGCTCATCAGGGACTCGGGCATCTGCGTGCACGTCATCGGTCCGGGAACGGTGGGCTGCAACGCACTGCACCAATGGGGTATCGACAGCACCGATCCGGAGAGCGCCAGCCGCGGTCTTGCCACCGGCCGGCTGATTGCGGACCAATTCCACCGCGCACTGCGAAAGTACTGCCCCGAAGCCTTTGGCGAGAGCTACCTGGTGACGACCGCCCCTCTTCTGGGTATCCGTGAATCGAGAAGGATTGTCGGGGACTACGTCCTGACCTTTGACGACTTCAAGGCTCGCCAGAGCTTCCCCGACGAGATCGCCCGCAACTGCTATCAAGTGGACGTCCATCCATCGGAAGAGGAGATGCCCGAGGCGATCCGGCAGCGACACGAGCCTACAGATCGCTACTTCTATGGAAAAGGCGAGTCCCACGGGATTCCCTACCGTTGCCTGACGCCGAAGGGCCTGAAGAACGTGCTTGTGGCCGGGCGAAGCATCTCAACGGATCGTATGGTCCAAGGCAGCACGCGGGTGATGCCCGTGTGCCTCGCGATGGGTGAGGCTGCCGGCACCGCCGCGGCTCTCGCGGCATCCGGCGATGGCGATGTTCACGCCGTTGACACCGGAGACCTGCGGAGACAACTGAAGCAGCACGGGGCCTATCTACCGGATGTGGACGCTGTCTAGTCGGATGTGCCAATTGCGCCTCGAGCCACATAGCGCCCTAGTTAGGTGGTGGCCATAGAACGTGCCCGAAAGCAACACAGATTCGGCTTTGACAGCGTTCCAGCAGTAAGGCACGGGATCGGAAGCGCTGCACTCTTTCACAAGCTCAGGTGTTCCCTTCAGGAGACCGTACTGCAATGATTCTCTCACCGGATAGTTCGACGCTGGGCCAGTTTGATGGCCAGACTGACGTGGGCACGGTCACGTCCTCTGGGACGTGTGCGTACGATGCCGAGCAGGATAGCTACATCCTCACCAGCGCCGGCGCCAACATCTGGGGAGATCATGACGACTTTCACTTGGTCTGGAAGCGCATGTGCGGCGATTTCATCGTGACGGCGCGGGCGGAGTTCATCGGCGTGGGCGCCAATCCACACCGCAAGTTGGGATGGATGGTGCGCAGCAGCCTCGCCCCCGATTCACCATGTGTGAGCACCGGCGTTCACGGCGACGGGTTGCTTTCGATCCAATACCGCCGGACACAGGGCGGCCCAACTGAGGAAGTGCGGAGTTCTCTCGTGGGCGCGGATGTCGTCCAGCTGGAACGCAGGGGCAGCACCTACATCATGTCAGTTGCGCACTACGGCGAGCCGTTTGTCACGGTGCAGGCTGAGGAGATCGATCTGGGTGACGACGTCTACGTGGGATTGCTGGGGTGCTCGCACGAGGTGGATGTCGTGGAAACAGTCATCTATCGTGACGTGCGCATCGTCGTACCTGTGGCTGCCGAGTTCAGTCGCGAGAGGGATCCCTTCGCTAGCAGGCTGGAGATTCTCGACGTGCCAAGCGGTCACCGCCGGGTTGTGTACAGCGCCGACCACGTCCTGGAGGCGCCTAACTGGTCGCTCGATGGCCGATCTCTCATCTACAACAGCGGCGGGCGGCTGTATAGGTTTGATCTGGCGACCTGTACCCCGTCGCCCATTGACACTGGGGCCGTGGTTCGGTGCAACAACGATCACGTCATCTCGTTTGATGGAACTATGTTGGCCATCAGCAGCCACAGTGTCGAAGCTGGGGACTCGTTGGTCTACACCTTGCCAGTCGGGGGCGGCCCACCGACCT